>Ga0209913_1000013_pt1 | contig 278377 bp, 241 predicted proteins | sample PersoiDNA2013203_FD_185805 | JGI IMG/M metagenome (GOLD analysis project Ga0209913, IMG submission 185805) | Permafrost soil microbial communities from the Arctic, to analyse light accelerated degradation of dissolved organic matter (DOM) -... | ecosystem: Environmental > Terrestrial > Soil >... | reverse complement strand
TCATGCGGTTCAGGATGTTCGACGTTTCGTCCAGCGCGCCTTCGGCGGTCTGCATCAGGGAGATCGAGTTCTGGGTGTTACGCATTGCAACTTGCATGCCGCTGGTCTGGGTCTTCAGACGGGTGGCGATCTGCAGGCCAGCCGCATCGTCCATGGCGGAGTTGATACGGTAGCCGGTCGACAGGCGGGTCATCGACGTCGACAGGTTGCCCTGGGTGCGGGTCAGCGAATTTTGTGCGGACAGGGCGGCGTTGTTGGTGTGCAGGCTCAGCATTTTAGTACTCCAAGTTAGGTGGTTCGTTCAGAGCAGCTTTCTGCGCCCTCATCAGTACAAGACGACCGCGCGGGGCCGGACATTAAATGCCGTACGGGAATATTTTGATTTATTTTTCGGGGCAGCCGTGCGACCTTGACGATTACACACCAGCAGGTCTATGATTTAATGACTAATCAGTAAGTAATTTTCACCTGAGTTTCCCCTCTCTATGCAATCCGAACCCAAGCCGCGCTGGGAGCGTCGCAAGGACGCCCGGCCGCAGGAACTGCTGGCCGCCGCGCTGGACTTGTTCGTCGACCGCGGCTATGCCGCCACCCGCCTGGAAGACGTGGCACGCCGCGCCGGCGTGTCCAAGGGCACCCTGTACCTGTACTTCGAAAACAAGGAAGAACTGTTCAAGGCCGTGGTGCGGGAAAATATCGTGGACGTCATCGGCAAGGCCGAAAGCGACGTGGCGGCCGCGCCCGAGGCGAGTTGCCGCGAATTGCTGCGCGTGATGCTGCTGAAGTGGTGGAGCGAAGTGGCGTCCACCCGGGCGGCCGGCCTGGCCAAGCTGATCATGGCCGAAGCGGGTAATTTCCCCGAGATCGCCCGCTTCTATAATGACGAGGTGATCGAACGGGGCAATGCCCTGATGGCGTCGATCCTGCGCCGTGGTGCCGCCAACGGCGAATTCGTCGCCCTCGATCCGGACATCATGACCCGCGTGCTGACGGCGCCCGTCATCATGCTGATGCTGTGGTCGCACAGCTTCTTCCCCTGCGATACCCAGACCTTCGATGCGGAAGCTTTCATGGAAGCCTTCCTGGGCCTGGTCGAGCGGGGCCTGCGTCCGCCGCACTGACCGGGTCGGCGTTTTCGGGCCTTCAGCCCCCGCAAACTGCAGACTGTCGCAAATTTCCGCCATCGGCTGTCATTGTCGTTAATATGCCGTCCTGACCAGTTCAACGATAAAATGACGGATTCTTATTCCTTCACCGAGTCAACCAAGATGAATATCGAACAAGCCCGCTTCAATATGATCGAACAGCAGATCCGTCCCTGGGATGTGCTGGACACCGATATCCTCGATCTGTTGATGGTCGTTAAGCGCGAGAATTTTGTGCCGGAAGCCTACAAGGCCCTGGCCTTCGTCGACACCAGCATCCCGCTGCCGGGCGGCGGCGCCATGCTCACGCCCAAGCTGGAAGCGCGCATCGTGCAGGACGTGCAGGTCAAGAAGCACGAGAACGTGCTGCTGGTCGGCACCGGCACCGGTTATGTCGCCGCCCTGCTGGCCCACCGCGCCCGCCACGTCACCGCCGTCGAGATCGATCCGGCGCTGAAAGCCCAGGCCGAGAAAAACCTGGCCGCCAACGGCATCTCGAACGTCACCGTCGAATTGGGCAATGGCGCCCAGGGCTGGACCAAGGGCGCGCCCTTCGATGTCATCGTCTTCAGTGGCGCGCTGCCCGTGCTGCCCGAAGCGGTGCTGCAGCAGGTCAAGGTCGGCGGGCGCATCCTGGCCATCATCGGCGAATCGCCCGTCATGTCGGCGCACCTGATCACCCGCACGGGCGAGAACGGCTACGACACGAAAAAGCTGTTCGAAACGGACGTGCCGCCGCTGGCCGCGGCCGTGACGCCGTCGCATTTCACGTTCTAAGGCACGGCAATGGACCATCTGACCGCACCCGAACTGGCCGCCCGGCTGGCCGACCCGGACCGTCCTCGCCCCTTCCTGCTGGACGTGCGCGAGCCCTGGGAATACGAGACCTGCCATATCGACGGGGCAACGCTGATGCCGATGCAGACCATTCCGGCCCGCATCGACGACCTGGATGAAGATGTGGAAATCGTCTGCATCTGCCACCACGGTGCACGCAGCCTGCAGGTGGCCGCGTTCCTGGAACGGCATGGCTTCGGCAAGGTCAGCAACCTGACGGGCGGTATCCACGCCTGGGCCTTGCAGGTCGATGGTTCGATGCCGAAGTATTGAGCCAAAGTATTGAGTAGGTAGCGCAGGCCGGCCGGTGCCGGTCGGGCAGCGCGGCGGGGCAAGGTTAGTTTTCAAGCAATAAACCTAAAAACTTTTTGATGACTCATCGGAGAATGCAATGCAGAGACCCCTTATCGCCGTGCTGATCGCCAGCGCAGTCACGTTTATCGCACAGGGCGCACAGGCGGCCGATCTTATCCAAGTCTACCAGCAAGCACTCGCGAACGACGCCACGTATGCCAGCGCCCGCAATGCGCTGACGGCAGGCCAGGAACGGAGCATCCAGGGGCGCTCGCTGTTGCTGCCACAAATCGGCCTGACCGGCGAGCACCTGAAGAATAACGGCGACTTCACGCCGTCCAACGTTGGGGCGACCGTGGACATTGCCGGCACGCCCACAGTCGTCACGCGCAGCGATCGGGACAACAGCGCCAATACCTACCGGCTGTCGCTGACCCAGCCGCTGTTCCGCTGGGGTAACTGGCAGCAATACCAGCAAAGCAAGCTGGCCCAGGCCCAGGCCGAAGCCCAGTTCGCCCAGGCCCAGCAGGACCTGATCGTGCGCGTGGCCCAGGCCTATTTCGACGTGCTGACGGCGCAGGACAACCTGGCTTCGATCCAGGCCCAGAAGTCCGCCACCACCGAACAGCTGGCCTCGGCCAAGCGCAACTTCGAAGTGGGCACGCAGACCATTACGGATACGCACGAAGCCCAGGCGGCGTACGACCTGGTGGTGGCGCAGGAATTTGCCGCCATCAATGACCTGGAAGTGCGCCGCACGGCGCTGCAGCAGATCATCGGCACGGCGCCGGCTTCGGTGGCCACCTTGCGCCCGGGCGTGAGGATCGCGCCGCCCGAGCCGGCCACGATCGAGCCGTGGATCTCGTCGGCCGAGCAGCAGAACTACGCCGTGGCGGTGCAGCAGCTGGCGGTGGAAATCGCCAAGCGCGAAATTTCCCGTACCCGCGCCGGCCACATGCCCACCGTCGACCTGGTGGCGCAGTCGCTGCGCCAGAGCCAGACGGCCAACGGCCTGACGAAGAACAATGCCGTCGGCATCAGCTGGACCGTGCCGATCTTCAGCGGCTTCCAGGTCACCAGCCAGGTGCGCGAATCGATCGCGCTGGAAGAAAAATCGCGCAACGACCTGGAAGCGAGCAAGCGCTCCGCCGCCCAGAACGCGCGCCAGGCCTACCTGGGCGTGAACAGCGGCCTGGCCCAGGTGCGGGCGCTGGAAGCGGCCGAGGTGTCGAGCAAATCGGCGCTGGAATCGAACAAGCTGGGCTACCAGGTGGGCGTGCGTATCAATATCGACGTGCTGAACGCCCAGCGCCAGCTGTACTCGACCCAGCGCGATCTGTCGAAAGCCCGCTACGACACCATCATGAACGGCCTGCGCCTGAAGGCAGCCGCCGGTACCCTGAAGGAAGCCGACCTGGTTCCGGTCAATGCGTTGCTGACCAACTGATCTTTCCCGCGCCAACAAAAAAGCCGGCCTGCATTGCAGGGCCGGCTTTTTCTTTTCCAGCAGCGCAAGTACGCGATCAGCGCAGGCCGCCGCCTTCGCCGTCGAAGGAGCGCTCGATCAGCTCGACCTTGTAGCCGTCCGGGTCGGTGATGAAGGCGATCATCGTGGTGCCGCCCTTTACGGGGCCCGGCTCACGCGTGACGTTGCCGCCATTGGCCTTGACGGCCGCGCAGGCGGAAACGATATCGGTCGTCGAAATGGCGATATGGCCGTAGGCCGTGCCCATCTCGTAGCTGGTGACGCCGTAGTTATAAGTCAGCTCCAGCTCCGCGTGATCCGGGTTGTTGCCGTAGCCGACGAAGGCCAGCGTGTACTGGTACTCCGGATTGTCGCTGGTGCGCAGCAGTTTCATGCCGAGCACCTTGGTGTAGAAGTCAATGGAACGTTGCAGGTCGCCGACCCGCAGCATCGTATGCAGGATGCGCATGTGAATCTCTCATGTGTGATGCGAAAGGGCGATTGTAGGCGTTTTCGGCTGGGTGCGCTGGCGGCGCGCTGCCGCGGCAAACGACGGGAGCAGCGTCAGATGCCCGGCACGATATTTCCCCCTTCCACCAACCGGTAGCGTTCGCCGTCGAAGGCATAGCGCGCCTTGCCGGCCAGGTGTACCTCATTACGTTCCACGTCGTCGGCGTCGTCGTCCGGCTTCGCGTCCGGGTGCCTGATGGTGCGCCGGGCGCCGCTGAAGGTCAGCACCAGGTCGTCGTAGGCGGCCGGTGTCGCGGCCGGGGCGAAGGACCAGGCCGCCTTGGCCTCCCAGCATTCGTCCGTCGTCGGCCCGCAGGCGCCCTCGTTGGTGGAGTAGACGGCGATCGATTCGCCGGTCAGGTCGCGCACCTTGTCCGTCGTCACGTCGAACAGCGACAGCAGCGAAATGGTCTGGCCCTGCCAGGTGCCGCCGTCCAGCACGGCCAGCGCGACCTTGTCCTTGGCCGGCACGACCCAGCGCAGTTCGCCCAGCTGCCCGAACGAGCCCAGCGACGCGATGCTTTCGTGGCGGCGCAGCACGCGCCACTGGCCGTCCTGCTGGTCCAGCACGTAGATGCTGAGGATGCCCGGCGCCGCATGGCTGGAGTCGGCGTTGCCGTTGGCATCGGCCATTTCCCCGTTAACTGCCAGCACCGTCTCGCCGCTCGACAGCCGGGTCGACGACTGGCCCGTCAGCACCATGTCGAGCCGACTGCCGGCCTTGTCCGGATCGGGCATGTCGGCCAGCGCATTGCCTTTGCCGGCGCGGTAGCCGGCACCGAAGATGGCGCGCATCAGCTCGGCGTAAGCGTCCTTGACGGCAGGCGCGGCCGCGGGCATGGCTGCCGGTTTGGCCGGCTTCGCGGTGGTGGCGGGCGGGGGCGGGGACTCCTCGCGGGAGCAGCCGGCGATGGTCGCGAGCAGGACCGTGGCCAACAGGGCAGTGGGGAACGATGTCATGGTATTGAAAACGGGACGGCAAAGCGTCCCGTTCTGCTTTATAAAAATGCAATGAATATAAAGCAAATGTTGCGATCGTGCGAGCTCATGCAATACGGCAGGGTGCGGCGGACGCATCCGTCGCACCGCCGGATCAGCCCGACAACCCTCGCAGCGCGAAGTCGCCAAAGGCCGAGCTCGTCACCCAGGTCGGCGATCTGCCGTGGGGGCAGCAAGGGTGGGACAGGGAGGGGAGGGGATATGCCGCGATACGGGACACGCCAGCAGCTGGCGTGTCCCCAGGAAGGCCGTGGCGGAGAGCGCTATTTCGCAGGCGCCACGCGCCAGATGACGTTGCCGACGTCATCGGCCACCAGCAGCGCGCCATCCTTGGCAACGGCCACGCCGACGGGGCGGCCCTTGGCTTTTTCTTCCTTGCTCAGGAAGCCCGTCAGGAAGTCCTGCGGCGGGCCGGCGGGCTTGCCGTCGGCGAAGGGCACGTAGGCCACCTTGTAGCCGCTGTGCGGCTTGCGATTCCACGAGCCGTGCATGCCGATGAAGGCGCCACCCCGGTAGTTGGTGGGGAAGAGGTTGCTGTCGTAGAAGGCCAGGCCCAGCGACGCGGTGTGGGCGCCCAGCGCGTAGTCCGGCATGATGGCCTTGGCCACCAGGTCCGGACGGGGCTCCTTGACGCGCGCGTCCACGTGCTGGCCATACCAGCTGTATGGCCAGCCGTAGAAGCCGCCGTCCTTCACCGAGGTCAGGTAGTCCGGCACCAGGTCGTTGCCCAGCTCGTCACGTTCATTGACGACGGTCCACAGCGCCTTCGTCTTCGGTTCCCATGCCATGCCGTTCGGATTGCGCAGGCCCGTGGCGAACAGGCGCGACTTGCCCGTGGCACGTTCGAGTTCCCAGATGGCGGCGCGGCCTTCTTCCTTGTCGATGCCGTTTTCCGCCACGTTGCTGTTCGAGCCCACCGTCATGTACAGGAACTTGCCGTCCGGGCTGGCTGTGATGTTCTTGGTCCAATGGTGGTTCAGGGGGCCGGCGGGCAGGCTCATCACCTTCACGCCCGAAGCGCCGATGGCCGTCTTGCCTTCCTCGTAGGGGAAGCGCATCACGGCATCCGAGTTGGCCACATAGAAGTCCTTGCCGACCAGGACCATGCCGAACGGCGAGTTCAGGTTCTTCAGGAAGACCTGGCGCGTCTTGGCCGCGCCGTTGGCGTCCACATCGCGCAGCAGGGTGATGCGGTTGGCCGACGGCGTCACGGCGCCGGCCTTCTTCATCTGCATCTGCATGATCTTGCCCTTGATGCCCTTGCTGTCCTCGGGCTTGGGCGGCGCATTCGTTTCGGCCACCAGCACGTCGCCGTTCGGCAGCACGTACAGCCAGCGCGGATGGTCCAGGTTGCGCGCATAGGCCGTGACGGTGAAGCCGGCGGCGGCCACGGGCTTGTCGTCGCCCTTCCACACGTCCGTCTCGGCCACGTTGACGGTGGGGATCAGGCTTTTCTCCGGCTCGGGCAGCTTCGGATTGGGGCCGTAGCCGATCGGGTACTGGGGCGCCTGGGCCACGGCGGCGCCACTGGCGAGCAACAGGGTGAGGGCAAGAGTGCGGTTCATGGCATGCGGTCCTTGGCTCATGGGGTCAGTCGCGCTTGACGCCGGGCAGGGGATTGGCTTCGGCGCCGCTGTCCGGCGGCGGCTTCTGGATGCCGCGCTGCTCGCGCAGGTCCGTATCGACCAGGCCCTGCTCGATATCCTCGGCGGCCTGCTGGATGCGGGTGCGCGGCACCTGGTGCTCGGCACCCTGGGTGGACTCGTCGCGCTCGTGCGGCAGGCGCTTGCCGCCCGTCTGGCCGACCTGGACGTCGGTATTGATCTGGCGGTCGCGCTCGTTCGGCTGCGGATCGTTCGGCTTGGTCTCGGTGTTCATGATGGTGTCCTTCCAATAAAACTTAACTTAATCACATCATATCGACGAAGCCGGTCACCAGTCGCGCGCTTGAACTGTTGGTTTGGCGCCTAAGCCATGATGCATTTTTCGCATGAAGTGTTTAGCATGGAGAATTCTCCGTCTTTCCATGGACCCAGCTTGAACCCAGCGACGATCGACCCGGCCGGCCACCACGACGTGCCCGCCAACTGCCGCAACTGCCACGCGCCCGTGGACGGCAATTACTGCGCCGCCTGCGGGCAGGAAACGCGGCTGCACATGCCCAGCCTGTTCGAATTCGTGCATGAATTCGTCGGCCATTACGTGGCACTGGAAGGGCGGCTGTGGGGCACCTTCGCGCGCCTGCTGTTCCGCCCCGGCGCGCTGACCAACGAATACCTTGCCGGGCGCCGGCGCCGCTATGTCGAGCCGCTGCGGCTGTACCTGTCGCTGTCGATCATCTTCTTCGCCGTGATGAAATTGTCGGGCGCCGAAATGGTGCAGATGGGCCCGGAAGACGCCCAGGGCACGGCCAGTCGGCCGGCAGTGCACGGCAAGGCACCCGCCGCGCCCGTGATGGGCGATGCGGACGACCTGCCCGAGGACATGCCGCGCCATACCACCCTGCCGGCGCCGCTGGAACGGGTGGCGCCGGGCCTGCGCCAGTCCTTCGACGATTTCGAGAAGCTGGGCCGCAAGGAGCAGAGCGCCATCCTGCATGCCGGCTTCTTCAAATATGCGCCGTACGCGATGTTCTGCCTGATGCCCCTGTTTGCCTTCTACCTGAAGCTGCTGTACCTGGGCACGGGGCGGCGCTATGGCGAACACGTGCTGTTCGCGCTGCACACGAATGCCTTCGCGTTCGCCATGTTCGGCGCCTTCATGCTGATGCCGGACGGCTTCTTCAAGCTGATGCTGTTCTGCTGGCTGCTGGGCTATCTGCCCTGGGCCATGCAGCGCGTCTACCGCAAGGGCCGCTGGGGCACGGCATGGCGCTGGCTCGTGCTGGTGCTGCTGCACGGGCTGTCGCTGGTGCTGGCCGTGCTGGCCGCGCTGGGCCTGAGCGTGGCGTTCTTCCATTAGGCTGGGCGTGCCGGGTGGCGCTTGCGGTTCCGCCCAGCTGCACTTATACTGGCTAAACGTACAGTATTTCCACCGCCGTGCCGGCGCAGCGGCGTGGCGCCGGCCGCATGCGGGAGGAACCCGTGGCAGAACAATCTGGAATGGTTTACTCTTCGGCGTGTCGCCACAGGGGTGGCCTCTTACTTAAACTGCTGAGTTTTTATGCCTGCCACGCCTGCCGTCGCTTCGTCCATCTACAACACGATCGCGCTGGTCGTGCGGCCCAATACGGCCGGCATCGAGGATTCCGTGCGCGATGTGCTCGAATTCCTGAAACAGTCCGGCTACAGCGTCGTGTTCGAGACGGAAACGGCCGAACACCTGAACATGCCGGACATTCCGTCGATGAGCGCGCAGGGCATCGGCGAGAAGGCCGATGTCGTCATCGTCATGGGTGGCGACGGTACCATGCTGGGCATCGCGCGCCAGCTGGCGCCCTACGAAGTGCCGCTGATCGGCATCAACCAGGGCCGGCTGGGCTTCATGACCGATATTCCCCGCGACGGAATGTTGCCCGTGCTGGCCAAGATCCTGGGCGGCACGCACAAGGCCGAACGCCGAGCGCTGCTCGAAGGGCGCGTGCTGCGTGACGGCAAGCCGATCCATATCGGCCTGGCCGTCAACGACGTGGTGGTGGCGCGCGGCGCCGGGTCCGGCATGGTCGAGCTGCGCGTCGATGTCGACGATCACTTCATGTACAACCAGCGCTCGGACGGACTGATCGTGTCCACGCCCACGGGCTCGACGGCGTATGCGCTGTCGGCCGGCGGGCCGCTGCTGCACCCGTCGCTGGGCGGCATCGTGCTGGTGCCGATCGCGCCCCATGCGCTGTCGAACCGGCCCATCGTGCTGCCCGAGTCGAGCGAGATCGTCATCGAGATCAATCGCGGCCGCGACATCACCGTCAACTTCGACATGCAGACCTTCGCCAGCCTGACGGCGCAGGACCGCATTCACATCCGCCGTTCGCCGCACACCATCACCTTCCTGCATCCGGAAGGCTGGAGCTACTACAACACGCTGCGGGAAAAACTGCACTGGAACGAGTACCCGTCCGGCGACGGGAAAATCTGATCAATCTGGAACCTATGCTTCGTACACTGTCCATCCGCGACTTCGTCATTGTCGATGTAATTGAACTGGAATTTTCCGCCGGCTTCACGGTGTTTACGGGCGAGACGGGCGCCGGCAAGTCGATCCTGATCGACGCGCTCACCCTGGCGCTGGGCGGCCGGGGCGATGCGTCCATCGTGCGCGAAGGCGCGAGCCGCGCCGATATCACGGCCGACTTCGCCGTCACGGCCCAGGCCCAGGCCTGGCTGGACGCGCACGAGTTCACGTCGGAGGATGGCGGCGCGCTGCTGCGCCGCGTGATCGACAATGCCGGCCGCTCGAAGGCGTATATCAACGGCGTCGCTGCCACGGCCGCGCAGCTGCGCGAGCTGGGCGACCTGCTGGTCGACATCCACGGCCAGCACGCCCACCAGTCGCTGCTGAAGACGGAAGCGCAGCGCGAGCTGCTGGACAACCAGGCCGGCGCCAATGTGCGCGACGTGTCGCTTGCCTACAAGGCCTGGCGCGGCGTGGCGAAACAGCTGGAGGAATTCGAAACGAATGCCGCCAACGTGCTGCTGGAACGCGAACGCATCGAATGGCAGGTGGGCGAACTCGACAAGCTGGCCGCGAAGCCGGGCGAGTGGACCGAGATCGGCAACGAGCACAGCCGCCTGTCGCACGCGGCCAGCCTGCTCGAAGGGGCGCAGGAAGCGCTGTCCGTCATCTCCGAAGCGGAAGAGCAGCCCATCGTGTCGCAACTGGCGTCGCTGAACCAGAAGCTGGCCAAGCTGGTGTCGGTCGATACGGAGCTGCAGCCTGTGGTCGACCTGATCGAATCGGCCCGCATCCAGCTGCAGGAATCCGTGTACGCACTCAATACTTACCTCGACCGCGTCGAGCTCGATCCCGAGCGGCTGCGCCAGGTCGATGCGCGCATGGAGGCGCTGCATTCGGCGGCGCGCAAGTTCCGCGTCGATGCCGATGAACTCCCGGCCGAGCACGCCCGCCTGGCCGAACAGCTGGCACGCCTGGCCGACGCCACCGACATGGACGGCCTGCGCAAGCAGGAACAGAAACTGAAGGCGGACTATATCGACGTGGCGCGGCAGCTGTCGGCCCAGCGTGCCACGGCGGCGCGGGCCTTGGGCGAAGCCGTCACGAAGGCGATGCAGGATTTGAACATGACGGGCGGGCGTTTCGAAGTGGCGCTGCATCCGTCCGAGCCGTCCGCCAAGGGGCTGGAACAGGTCGAATTCATGGTGGCGGGCCACGCCGGCGTGGCGCCCCGCCCGCTGGCCAAGGTGGCCTCCGGCGGCGAGCTGGCCCGTATCTCGCTGGCCATTTCCGTCATCACCTCGCATGCGACGACGGTGCCGACCCTGATCTTCGACGAGGTAGACAGCGGCATCGGCGGCGGCGTGGCCGAAGTTGTGGGGCGGCTGTTGAAGCGCCTCGGCCAGGAACGGCAAGTGCTGTGCGTGACCCACCTGCCGCAGGTGGCCAGCCAGGGCAACAGCCACTTCCAGGTGGCGAAAAGCACGCTCGACAACGGCAAGACAGCCTCGCGCATCGAAGTGCTCGATGCCAAGGCGCGGGTGGAAGAAGTGGCGCGCATGCTGGGCGGGCTGGAAATCACGGCGACCACGCGCAAGCACGCGCGCGAGCTGCTGGCGTCCTGACGCGGCCTTGCCGCTAAGATGGTTGTTGCCTGATTTCCCGCCCGGACAGCCGGGCGGCCCGCCGCAGCGCAGTCATCGCATTCCCGGCATTCGGTGTCAGACACCTATTTCCCTTTCCACATTACGGCATTCGGTGTCAGGCATTCGGTGTCAGACACCTATTTCCAGCAAGAAGGCACGGAATTCGGTGTCTGACACCGATCGATGACACTGGATTCAGGACACCGGATTCGGGACACCGGGCCTGGCGTCCATTTGCCGAGCCATTATCCGCATACCGCGTTGTTACTAGCAAATTGATAGCATCGCGCGGCCAAATGTATTGCCGTTAAAGCGCTTCTTAATGGAGTTATAATTATAAAATTGCTAAGTCGGCCTATGAGCCGTTTGCAATGCCCCGGGGCCGCCGGTCGGCCTTGGGAATTAAACCAGCTAATATGAAAGCGAGCGATGATGCGAAATATTTTGAATGGCGCCATCCTGGCGGTATGCTGCGCTGTAGGGCAGTCCGCGGTGGCAGGTGAGTGGGAATTCAAATGGCAGGGTTTTGAAGTCAATAATCCGGAAGGTCATCATTTCAATCCGGACCTGACCTATACCGGCAGTTTCGCCGGTGTCGATGCGAATAACGACAATATCATCGGCCTGGGTGAGCTGACTTCCTTGATTATCTCGGGAAAACAATTCGCCGGCTGCACCGGGACGCCGACGAACGGTGCGTCCTGCATCGTCAATTCGTTCTCGTTCAGCGCTGCCGGTGGCTTGCAGCTGTCCGCGCTCAGTTCCTATACATGGAAAGATGAATGGTCCAATTCTTACGATACGACGACCTATTCCTATGTGTCCGGAGACCGCATTTCCTGGAGCCATTACGGCCAGGGCAGCGACGATTGGCAAGACTTTCAATTCACTGCGCAAACGATTGAAACCATCACCAACGTCAGCGCCGTGCCGGAACCGAGCACCTACGCCATGCTGGGCGCCGGCTTGATGCTGCTGGGCGTTACCGCACGTCGGCGCCAGCAGCGCTGATTTCATCACCGCATCGAAGGTAGCGCGCCGCTCACGCGTCGCGCATCCACCGGTCCCGGCTGGCCGTACGGCGACCCCGGGACTGTTTCGCTGCATCCGGGCGGGCCGCTTTCGTCAGGGCCGCAGGTCGTTATTTGGCCGGAAATACCCGTGGCAAAAGCAGCAATAGCCCGCCTGACAGGTGTTGCCGCTTGCCGCCCGGCGTCCCCGCAGCGGCTCGGCCGTGGCGCGGCATATAATGGCTGTCTATCCGAGCCAATCCCACCCTCCCAGCCATGCCATTCGCCAAAGAACCACCCCACCAGCACGGCGCCGTCAGCGGCAGCGCCATCGTGCTGGTCAACCTGGGCACGCCCGACGAGCCCACCCGCGGCGCCGTGCGGCGCTATCTGAAGCAGTTCCTGTCCGATCCTCGTGTCGTCGAAATTCCCCGCGCCGTCTGGTGGTTCATCCTGCACGGCGTCATCCTGCCGTTCCGCTCCGGCGCGTCGGCCAAGAAATACGCGTCGATCTGGACCCGCGACGGCTCGCCGCTGCGGGTGCACACCAGCAACCAGGCGATGTTGCTGCATGACGCGCTGCGCGAGCGCGGCCATGGCGAAGTAACGGTGGCGATGGCGATGCGCTACGGCTCGCCGTCCCTGCCGGACGTGCTGGCGCGGCTGAAGGCGGACGGCTGCGAGCGCATCGCCATCCTGCCGGCCTATCCCCAATATTCGGGCACCACCACGGGTTCGATCTGGGATGCCGTGTTCGCCCATTACCGCAAGATCCGCAATATTCCCGAGCTGCGCCTGGTGCGCAATTATCACGACCACGAGGGCTATATCGAGGCGCTGCGCCAGAACGTGCTGGCGCACTGGGACGCGCACGGCCGCGGCGAAAAGCTCGTCATGAGTTTCCATGGCGTGCCCAAGCGTACACTCCTGCTGGGCGACCCCTACCACTGCGAATGCCACAAGACGGCCCGGCTGCTGGCGGCGCGCCTGAAACTCAAGCCCGACGATTACCTGGTGACGTTCCAGTCCCGTTTCGGCAAGGCCGAGTGGCTGCAGCCGTACACGGCGCCCACGGTGGCCCAGCTGGCGCGCGACGGCGTGCGCCGCCTCGACGTCATCTGTCCCGGCTTTACCAGCGACTGCCTGGAGACGCTGGAAGAGATCGCCATGGAAGTGCGCCACGATTTCCTGGAAAACGGCGGCAAGCAGTTCCATTACATTCCCTGCCTGAACGAGACGCCGCACTGGATCACGGCCCTGGCCGAGATCGCAGAACAGCACATGATCGGCTGGCCGACGATGATGTCGCCGGCCGAGCGTGCGCTGCGCCAGCAGGATGCCGCCAAGGGCCGCGAGTCGGCGCTGGCGAAGGGCGCAAGCGAATAAATCTCCCGTCGTTGCAATTTCGACACCGGTACGTGCTGTTAGCACTTGCCGGGGAGGAGTGCCAGCCTGTTAAAATAACCAGTCGGCGATGGGGGGCGCGCGCCCGGTGACCAGCTTGCTTGCTGCGCACTGTGTCAAGCCGAACAGACAAGGGATTGGAGAATATCCCTTGAAATGGTAGGGGATAGGCCCATATGCGGCCAGTGCAACGGGGAAACGCAGTTCCCCTCATCCGCAATGTCAAACAAAACAGATAGTAGGAGTCTCTAGATGCAAGATCAGGAAAATCAGGCCAGCCCGAATCCCGATGAGGAACTGGCATCCGCCCAGCCTTCGACTCCCGCCGAGCCAGCACCGCAAGGCGCCAGCAATCTGGAAGAGCAACTCGCCGCCACCGAAGCCAAGCTGGCGGAGATGCACGAAGCCTTCCTGCGTGCCAAGGCCGAAGGCGACAATATCCGCCGCCGCGCCCAGGAAGATGTCGCCAAGGCGCATAAATTCGCCGTCGAAAGCTTCGCCGAGGCCATGGTGCCCGTGAAGGACAGCCTGGAAATGGCTTTGAAGGTGGAAGCGCCGACGATCGAATCGATGAAGGAAGGCGTCGAGATGACGCTCAAGCAGCTCAGCTCCGCGTTCGAGCGCAACCGCCTGATCGAAGTGGTGCCGGCTGCCGGCGAAAAGCTCGACCCGAACAAGCACCAGGCCGTGGCCATGGTGCCGGCCGAGCAGGAAGCCAATACGGTTGTCGCCGTGCTGCAGAAGGGATACATGATCGCCGAGCGCCTGCTGCGTCCGGCCATCGTGACGGCTGCCCAGCCAAAATAAGCGCGGTTATATATATCGGGGGGACGTCCTCTTGAAAAAAAATACGCTTTTCCGCATATAAGAAACATTCAGAAACTACACAAGTTAAGGAAGAACAAATCATGGGCAAAATGATCGGTATTGACCTGGGCACGACCAACTCCTGCGTCGCCATCATGGAGAACGGCCAGCCGAAGGTCATCGAAAACGCGGAAGGTGCGCGTACGACCCCTTCCATCATCGCTTACCAGGAAGACGGCGAAATTCTCGTCGGCGCGCCGGCGAAACGCCAGGCCGTCACGAATCCAAAGAACACGCTGTACGCGGTGAAGCGCCTGATCGGCCGTAAGTTCCAGGAGAAGGAAGTCCAGAAGGACATCTCCCTGATGCCTTACGAAATCACCAAGGCCGACAACGGCGACGCCTGGATCGGCGTGCGCGACAAGAAGCTGGCGCCGCCACAGATCTCCGCCGAAGTGCTGCGCAAGATGAAGAAGACGGCCGAGGACTACCTGGGCGAAGAAGTGACGGAAGCCGTCATCACCGTGCCTGCGTACTTCAACGACTCGCAGCGTCAGGCCACCAAGGATGCCGGCCGTATCGCCGGCCTGGACGTCAAGCGCATCATCAACGAGCCGACCGCGGCCGCGCTGGCATTCGGCCTGGACAAGACCGACAAGGGCGACCGCAAGATCGCCGTGTATGACCTGGGTGGCGGCACGTTCGACATCTCGATCATCGAGATCGCCGACGTCGATGGCGAGAAGCAGTTCGAAGTGCTGTCGACCAACGGCGACACGTTCCTGGGCGGCGAAGACTTCGACCAGCGCGTGATCGACTACATCATCGACGAATTCAAGAAGATCAACGGCCTGGACCTGAAGAAGGACCCGATCGCCCTGCAGCGCATCAAGGCTTCGGCCGAGCGCGCCAAGATCGAACTGTCCTCGTCGCAGCAGACTGAGATCAACGAGCCGTACATCGCCATGGCGAACGGCGCGCCGGTCCACCTGAACCTGAAGATGACGCGTGCCAAGCTGGAGTCGCTGGTGGAAGAGCTGATCGCCGCCACCATCGAGCCATGCCGCACCGCCATCAAGGATGCCGGCGTCAAGGTCTCCGATATCGACGACATCATCCTGGTCGGCGGCATGACCCGTATGCCGAAGGTGCAGGAAAAAGTGAAGGAGTTCTTCGGCAAGGACCCACGCAAGGACGTCAACCCGGATGAAGCCGTGGCCGTCGGTGCCGCCATCCAGGGCGCCGTGCTGTCGGGCGACCGCAAGGACCTGCTGCTGCTGGACGTGACGCCACTGTCGCTGGGTATCGAAACCCTGGGCGGCGTGATGACGAAGATGATCCACAAGAACACGACGATCCCGACCAAGTTCTCGCAGGTGTTCTCGACCGCCGACGACAACCAGCCGGCCGTGACGATCAAGGTCTACCAGGGTGAACGCGAAATCGCCGCCGGCAACAAGGCGCTGGGCGAATTCAACCTGGAAGGCATTCCGCCAGCCGCACGCGGCACGCCGCAGATCGAAGTGACCTTCGACATCGACGCCAACGGCATCCTGCACGTGGGCGCGAAGGACAAGGCCACCGGCAAGGAAAACAAGATCACCATCAAGGCCAACTCCGGTCTGTCGGAAGAGGAAATCCAGAAGATGGTGAAGGACGCCGAGCTGAACGCCGACGAAGACAAGAAGGTCAAGGAACTGGCCGAGTCGCGCAATCAGGCCGACGCACTGGTGCACTCGACCAAGAAGTCGCTGACCGAATACGGCGACAAGCTGGACGCGGGCGAGAAGGAAAAGATCGAGGCGGCCATTACGGACCTGGAAGGCTCCATCAAGTCCGGCGACAAGGCGACCATCGACGCCAAGATCGCCACCTTGACGGAAGCGGCGCAGAAGCTGGGCGAGAAGATGTACGCCGACATGCAGGCGCAGCAGGCAGCGGGCGGCGGTGCCGAAGCCGGTGCCGGCCAGCAGGCTGGCGGCGCGGAGTCGCGTGCGCAGCAGGACGACGTCGTGGACGCAGACTTCAAGGAAGTCAAGGACAACAAGTAAGTCCCGGTCGGCCCATCCCCTGACCCGCCGAGCGGTGCTGCCGTAAATACGGGGCCCGCTCGGCTTTTTCGCATAATGACATCAGTTCTGTAAGCAAGGTGCCTCCCTATGGCAAAGCGTGATTTTTACGAGATTCTCGGCCTGGCAAAAAATGCCTCGGATGACGAGATCAAGAAGGCCTATCGCAAGCTGGCGATGAAGTACCATCCGGACCGCAACCCGGACAACAAGGAAGCGGAAGAGAAGTTCAAGGAGGCCAAGGAAGCCTACGAGATGCTGGCCAATCCGGAAAAGCGCGAAGCGTATGACCGTTACGGTCATGCCGGCGTCGATCCGAACATGGGTGGCGGCGGTGGCGGCTTCGGCGCGGGCGGCTTCGGCGACGCGTTCGGCGACATCTTCGGCGACATCTTCGGCGGCGGTGGCCGTCGCGGTGGCGGCGGCGGCGGTCCGCAGGTGTACCGCGGCGCCGACCTGCGCTACAACCTGGAAATCACCCTGGAACAGGCCGCGCACGGCTTCGACACGACCATCCGCGTGCCGTCCTGGGACAAGTGCGATACCTGCCACGGTTCCGGCGCCAAGCCGGGCACGTCGCCGGTCACGTGTACCACGTGCGGCGGCCACGGCCAGGTGCGCATGCAGCAGGGTTTCTTCAGCATCCAGCAGACCTGCCCGAAATGCCACGGCACCGGCAAGATCATTCCGGAACCGTGCCCATCGTGCTCGGGCGCCGGCCGCATCAAGCGCAACAAGACGCTGGAAGTGAAGATCCCCGCCGGCATCGACAACGGCATGCGCATCCGCTCGTCCGGCAACGGCGAACCGGGCACGAATGGCGGGCCACCGGGTGACCTGTATGTGGAAATCCACATCAAGCCGCACGCCGTGTTCCAGCGCGAAGGCGACGACCTGCACTGCGAAATGCCGATCTCGTTCGCGAAAGCGGCGCTGGGCGGCGAAATCGAAGTGCCGACCCTGTCCGGCAAGGTGTCGTTCACCATTCCCGAAGGCACACAGTCCGGCAAGACCTTCCGCCTGAAGGGCAAGGGCATCAAGGGAGTGCGCTCCGGCTATCCGGGCGACCTGTTCTGCCACGTGGCCGTCGAAACGCCCGTCAAGCTGACGGAAAAGCAGAAGGAACTGCTGCGCGAGTTCGAACGGGCCACCAACGAAGGCGGCGCCAAGCACAGCCCGCAGTCGAAGTCGTGGATGGACAAGGTCAAGGATTTCTTCGAGTAAGTAGCGGGACCTCGATAAACCTGCTGCGCGACGCCAGCTCCGGCCTGCGATGCTTCGCCGTACTGAAGTACGGCTGTGCTTCTCGACCAGACCTGACGCCGCTCGTTACGGTTTCTCGAGGCCCTGATCCGTGCGTAGGGTCGGCTTCATTTAGCGATTGTAACTTTTGCGCCTTTGAGCCGATGCTGAAAAAAAAGCACGTTCGGCCGACAAGGCCCGGATCGGCTAAACTACCGCCTGCTTCATACCGGCCGCCATTGCATCGAAGCAGTTGGCGGCTTTTTCACGTCTGAGAGGAACACCATGAGCGACCGTATCGATAGCCCTGCCGACCTGAACGACCTGCTGAACAATAACCGCCGCTGGGCCGACTCCATGGTCGAGCGCGACCCGGAATTCTTCCGTCGCCTTGCCGCGCAGGCTTCGCCCGAATACCTGTGGATCGGCTGCTCCGACAGCCGCGTGCCCGCCAACGAACTGCTGGGCCTGGCACCGGGCGACGTCTTCGTCCACCGCAACATCGCCAACGTCGTCGTCCATTCCGACCTGAACTGCCTGTCCGTGCTGCAGTTCGCCATTGACGTGCTGAAGGTCAAGCACGTCATCATCGTCGGCCACTATGGCTGCAAGGGCGTGCATGCCGCACTGACGGGTGCCCGCGTGGGCCTGGTCGACAACTGGCTGCGCCACGTCCAGGACGTCAGCCAGAAGCACGAGCGCTACCTGGGCTCCGTGCTGGACGAGCAGAAGCGCAGCGAAAAGCTGTGCGAACTGAACGTCGTCGAGCAGGTCGTCAACGTCTGCTCCACCACCATCGTGCAGGATGCGTGGGACCGCGGCCAGCCCGTCAGCGTGCACGGCTGGGTCTACGGCCTGAAGGACGGCCATCTGCACGACCTGGGCATGACCGTCAGCAACCACGCCGACCTGGCCCCGCGCTTGTCGAACCGCCTGGTTCGCTACAACGAAGAAGTCCAGTCGTAAAAGTTGCCTGGAAATGGGGACAGACCCCATTTATTTGGCAACTATTGCTCGAAAAATGGGGTCTGTCCCCATTTTTTGAGCAACATCCCACGTCCTGACCCGTCATTGCCCCGCTAGCCGGGGTGACGGGTGACGTCCCGCCATGGAAGTCCGGTATACTGTATGCCTATACAGCTGGAGCGCCGCCATGGAACTGAACGACAAACTGGAAATCCTGGCCGACGCGGCGAAATATGACGCGTCCTGCGCCAGCAGTGGGGCACCGAAACGCTCGTCCGAAGGCAAGGACGGCATCGGCGCCACCAACGGCATGGGCATCTGCCACAGCTATACGCCGGATGGCCGCTGCGTGTCGCTGCTGAAGATCCTGCTGACCAATTTCTGCATCTACGACTGCCAGTACTGCGTCAACCGGCGCACGTCGAACGTGCCGCGGGCCCGTTTTACCGTACAGGAAGTGGTCAAGCTGACGGTCGACTTTTACCTGCGCAACTACATCGACGGCCTGTTCCTCAGCTCCGGCATCATCCAGTCGGCCGACTACACGATGGAGCAGCTCGTGGCGATTGCGCGCGAGCTGCGCGAAGTGCACCAGTTCCGCGGCTATATCCACCTGAAGACGATTCCCGACGCCGACCCGGCCCTGATCGACGCGGCCGGCCGCTATGCCGACCGCCTGTCGGTGAACATCGAGCTGCCCACGCAGGACAGCGTGCAGCGCCTGGCGCCGGAAAAGAACGTCCACACGATCAAGCTGGCGATGGGCAATATCCGCCTGCGGCTGGACGAGAAGGAAGCGGAACCGAAGGCACCGAAGTTCGCGCCGGCCGGCCAGAGCACGCAGATGATCGTCGGCGCGGACGCCAGCGACGACCAGCGCATCCTGACCACGGCCGAAACCCTGTACGGCAGCTACAAGCTCAAGCGCGTGTACTACTCGGCCTTCAGCCCGATCCCGCAAAGCCCGAAGTCGGTGCCGCTGGCGCCGCCGCCGATGCTGCGCGAGCACCGCCTGTACCAGGCCGATTTCCTGTTGCGCAGCTACGGCTTCCAGGTGGGCGAGCTGCTGCCCGCGGCCGGCAACCTGGCGCTCGATATCGACCCCAAGCTGGCATGGGCGCTGGCCAACCGCGAGCACTTCCCGATGGACCTGAACCGCGCCGAGCCGGCCATGATCGCCCGCATTCCCGGCATCGGCCTGCGCAATGCCAAGCGCATCGTCGAACTGCGCCGCATGCGCCAGGTGCGGTACGCCGACCTGACCCGCCTGAAGTGCAGCATGAAGAAGATCGCGCCCTTCATCATCACGGCGGACTACCGCCCCGTGCGCGACACCACCGCCTCCGAAGTGCTGCGCCGGGCCATGGCCGATGTGCCCGAGCAGATGCCGCTGTGGCCGGAGCTGCAGGCGGCATGACCGTGCCGCAGGGCGGTGGCCCGGGCGACGACACGCCGGCGACCATCGATGCCATCGATGCCGTCGCCCTGACCCTGGCCGGCCAGCCCATCCCCGTCACCACCTTCGCCGAATGGCGCCTGGCCGCGCGCGACCTGATCGTGCGCCGCATCCGGCCCGAATCCCTACAATGGGCGGGCCAGGACGGCGGCGGCGACCTGCTGAGCGCCGCCCCGCCCATGGTCCCGGCAACGGTGCTGGACGTTCCGCCCGCGCCGCCGCCGCACGTTCCCCGCAAGCTGATGGAGATGCTGCACAGTGCCGCCTGCTATCGCGCCCCGGACCGTTGGTCCTTCCTGTACAAGGTGCTGTGGCGCTGGCAGCAGGGACAACAGGAGATCCTGTCGATGGCCGACGAAGACGGCGCCCGCCTGCAGCATATGGTGAAGGCGGTGCACCATGAAGAACACGATATGCATGCCTACCTGCGCTTTCGCGAGCGGCCGCTTGATGCTGGCGACCCGCGCTTCGTCGCCTGGTTCGAGCCGGCGCACGACGTGCTGCCGCAGGTGGCGCGCCACTTCGCCAAGCGCATGGGCAAGACCAGCTGGATGATCGGCACGCCCGAGGCCACCGTGCTGTGGGACGGCCAGCAGCTGCACGCCACCGGCCCCCTGATGCGCAGCGCCGCCGACATCGACGACAGCGGCGAGGCCCTGTGGCTGACCTATTACCGCAGCATCTTCAACCCGGCCCGCCTGAACGCGGGCATCATGCACGGCCATATCCGCTCGCGCTTCTGGAAGAACCTGCCGGAAGCGGCCGTGGTGCCGCACATGGTGTCGCAGGCCGCGGCCGGCGCGCGCAAGGTGGGCCAGCTCGACACGGTCGGCCGCCGCACCGGCACCACCATTCCCATCGCCGCCGAGAAGGCCGCGCCGGAGCGCCAGCAACCGTCGTCGCTGGACGAATGCCGGCGCTGCGACCTGTGGCAGAACGCCACGCAGGCCGTGGCGGGGCAGGGCGCGCGGCACGCGAAGATCATGCTGGTCGGCGAGCAGCCGGGCGACCAGGAAGACCTGGCCGGCAAGCCCTTCGTCGGCCCGGCCGGCGCGCTGCTGGACAAGGCCATGATCGAGGCCGGCGTCGACCGCAAGACGGTGTACGTCACCAACGCCGTCAAGCATTTCAAGTGGGAGCCGCGCGGCAAGCGCCGCCTGCATAAAACCCCGGCGCAGAAGGAAGTGATGGCCTGCCACTACTGGCTCGAGACGGAGCTGGAGAAAGTGGCACCGCAGGTCGTCGTCGCGCTGGGCAGCACGGCCCTGAAATCCATCCTGCAGTCGGGCAGCGTGACGATGAAGGACTATATGGATGCACCGTTCCAGCATGAGGGACGCTGGGTCGTCGTCACCTACCACCCGGCCTATGCGCTGCGCGTGCCCAGCCCCGAAGCGCGGCAGGAGGCCGTCGCCAATATCGTCGCGGCCTTGAAAACGGCCCAGGATTTGGCCGGCGGCACCCCTGCCGTCTGACGCGGGAATCGCATAACGATAGCCGAATCGATTCGTTTTGTTTCTATCGGAGCGCGCCTAGACTGGAATTCCCGTCAGCTGGAGCGTGTCCATGGCCGCAGTGTTCAGTGAAGTCCGTGAAGTTCGTGACGATCTTGATGTTGTCCGAGGTGCAGTCCCGCCCGTCGCGCGCGATGTCCAAGTCCCCCTTGCCATTCGTGCCTTCGACGGCCCGCTGGGCGCCGAGGTGGTTGGCCTCGACCTGGGCGCCGGCCCGCTCGATGACGCGACGTTTGCGCGCATCCATGCGGCGCACCTGGCACATCATGTCCTCGTGTTTCGCGACCAGCGCATCACGCCAGCACAGCAGGTGGCGTTTTCGCGCCGTTTCGGTCCACTGCAGATCCATGTACTGCGCAACTTCCAGCTGGCGGGAACCCCGGAAGTGCTGGTCGTGTCGAATATCGTCGAAGACGGCAAGCCGATCGGCCTGGGCGACGCCGGCCACTTCTGGCATTCCGACCTGTCGTACAAGGAAACCCCCAGCCTGGGCTCGATGCTGCATGCCCAGGAGCTGCCCGCCGAGGGCGGCGACACGCTGTTCGCCAATATGCACCTGGCGTACGACACGCTGCCGCAGGCGCTGCGCAACGCCGTACAGGGCCTGCGCGCCGAGCACAGCTACCTGAAACAGTATGCCGAGCTGCAGAAGCGCAGCCCGTGGCGCCCGAACCTGACCCAGGCCCAGGTCGACGAAGTCAAGGCCGTGGTCCACCCGGTGGTGCGCGTGCACCCCGAAACGGGCCGGCGCGCGCTTTTTGTGAGCGAGCATTTCACCACCCGCATCGTCGGCCTGCCCGAGGACGAAAGCGCGGCCCTGCTGGCCGAGCTGTTCGCCCACAGCGTGCGGCCCGAGCACATCTACCGCCACCGCTGGCAGCCGCACGACATGGTGTTCTGGGATAACCGCTCGCTGATGCACCTGGCGGCGGGCTGCCCGGCCGACCAGCGCCGCAAGCTGTATCGCACCACCATCGAGGGCGACGTCCCGTTCTGACCAGGATAAGAAACACATGAAACCACTTCGCATCGCCGCCGCTGTCGCGGCCCTTCCGTTCCTGCTGGCCGCCAATGCCCACGCAGAGGGCAAGCTGCGCATCGCCGAACAGTATGGCGTCACCTACCTGCTGCTCAATATCGCGCAGGAGCAGAAACTGATCGAAAAATACGGCAAGCAGGCCGGCGTCGACATCGACGTCGAATGGAAGCAGCTCTCCGGCGGCGCCGCCATCAACGACGCGCTGCTGTCGGGCGCCATCGATATCGGCAGCGCCGGTGTCGGTCCCCTGGTGACCTTGTGGGACCGTACCAAGGGTCGGCAGAACGTGCGTGGCGTGGCCGCGCTGGGCAGCTTCCCCTACTACCTCGTCACGAACAATCCGAAGGTCAAGACCCTGGCCGACTTCACGGAGAAGGACCGCATCGGCCTGCCAGCCGTCGGCGTGTCGGTGCAGGCGCGCATCCTGCAGATGGCCGTGGCCAAGCAGTGGGGCGAGAAGGAGTTCGCCCGGCTCGACAAGATCACGCAGACCTTGCCGCATCCGGATGCGGCCAGCGCCATCATCGCCGGCGGCACCGAGATCACCGGCCACTTCGCCACGCCGCCGTTCCAGGAACAGGAGCTGGCGCAGAATCCGAACGCGCGCGTCATCCTGAAATCCTATGACGTGCAGGGCGGGCCTTCGTCGTCCACCGTGCTGTACGCCACCGAAAAATACCGCGCCGAGAATCCGAAGACGTATCGCGCCTTCGTGCAGGCGCTGGCCGAGGCGGCCGACTACGCGGCGAAGAATCCCGAAGGCGCGGCCGACATCTATTTGAAGGTCAACAAGAGCAAGGTCGACCGGGCCCTGCTCGTGAAGATCTTCAAGAACCCCGAAGTGCAGTTCCGCATCGCGCCGCAGAACACCCTGGGCCTGGCGCAGTTCATGCACCGTGTCGGCGCGGCCAAGAACCGCGCCGGCACGTGGCGCGACTACTTCTTCGACGACCCGCTCGTCAAAGAGGGCAGCTGACATGGCGCCACTGCAGGTGGTGCGCACGCCGGCCGGACCCGAGCCCCTGCTGCGGGTGCGCGACGTTACGCTGGAATACCGCGGCAACGGCGGCACCGTGCGCGCCACGCAGGACGTCGGCTTCGACGTGTTCGGCGGCGACCGCTTCGTGCTGCTGGGTCCTTCCGGCTGCGGCAAGTCCTCGCTGCTCAAAGCCGTGGGCGGCTTCGTCGCGCCGGCCGCCGGCAGCATCGAACTCGATGGGCGGGTCATTACCGCGCCGGGGCCGGACCGCATGGCCGTGTTCCAGGAATTCGACCAGCTGCCGCCGTGGAAGACGGTGCTGCAGAACGTGATGTTCCCCCTGCTGGCCACGCGCCGGCTGCCGCGCGCGCAAGCGAAGGAGAGGGCGCTGCACTGGATCGACCGCGTCGGCCTGGCGCGGGTCAAGGACGCTTACCCGCACACGCTGTCCGGCGGCATGAAGCAGCGCGTGGCGATTGCCCGGGCGCTCGCGATGCAGCCGCGCGTGCTGCTGATGGACGAACCCTTCGCCGCGCTCGACGCGCTGACCCGCCGCACGATGCAGGAGGAATTGACGCGGCTGTGGGAGGAGACCCGCTTCACCTTGCTCTTCGTCACCCACTCGATCGAGGAAGCGCTGGTGGTGGGCAACCGCATCCTGCTGCTGTCGCCCCATCCGGGCCGCGTGCGCGCGGAACTGAACAGCCACCAGTTCGACCTGGCCAGCGGCGGCAGCGCCGAGTTCCAGGCCGCCGCCCAGCGCATCCACGACCTGCTGTTCGGCGTGGACGCCCCGGCCGCCGCATCGCCGGAGAGGATCGCCCTGTGAGCACCACCGATCCATTGCTGCAGCCCTTGCCGCCGATCCGCCAGGAGATCCGCTACGAACTGCCCGCCATCGACACGGCCCGGCTGACGCGGCGCCTGCCGCTGGCAACGCGGCTGTGCGACCAGGCCTGGCTGCGCAAGGGCGCCTTGCTGGTCGCGCTGGCCGTGCTGTGGGAGCTGGTGGCGCGGTGGCAGGACAACGACTTGCTGCTGCCGACCTTCCTGCAGACGGCGCGCGCCTTCGGCGAAGGCCTCGTCACGGGCGAGCTGCTGGCGAAGGTGCGGGTGTCGCTGGCCGTGCTGGCGCAGGGCTACGTGGCCGGCATCGCCAGCGCCTTCGTGCTGACCGCGCTGGCCGTGTCGACCCGCTTCGGGCGCGATCTGCTGGAAACCCTGGTCGCCATGTTCAACCCGCTGCCGGCGATTGCACTGCTGCCGCTGGCCATGCTGTGGCTGGGCCTGGGCAACGGCAGTCTCGTCTTCGTCATCGTCCATGCCGTGCTGTGGCCGCTCGCGCTGGGCACCTACAGCGGCTTCCAGTCCGTGCCGGAGACCCTGCGCATGGCCGGCCGCAACTACGGGCTGCGGGGCCTGCCTTTCGTCGTGCAGATCCTGGTGCCGTCGGCGCTGCCGGCCATCGTCTCCGGCCTGAAGATCGGCTGGGCCTTCGCGTGGCGCACGCTGATCGCGGCGGAACTGGTGTTCGGCGCCTCGTCCGGCAAAGGCGGGCTGGGCTGGTACATCTTCCAGAACCGTAACGAGCTGTATACGGACAAGGTCTTCGCCGGCCTGGCCGCCGTCATCCTGATCGGCCTGGCCGTCGACAACCTGCTGTTCGCCAGCCTGGAACGCGTCACGGTACGGCGCTGGGGCATGCAGCGCACGGCTGGATAGCAGCTTGACGGTATAAGTTTCCAGACCGAGCCAGGCCCTTAAGGCCGGGCCGGACCCGGCGGGTCCGGCCCCAGCTGGCGCGATTCTTGCTCATCTTTGTGGCATGAGCCGCAACCTTCGCATCGTCCTCGTCCATCCCCACCATGAAAGCGACGCTTCGCAGCGGGCCTGCGCGCTGCATGCGGGGCTGCTGGAGGCCGGCTATGAGCTGGTGGCGTCGCTGCCGGCCGATATCCACCTGCCCGAGCGGATCGCCCAGCTGCAGCCGGACATGATCATCGTCGACGCCGAATCGGACGCGCGCGACGTGCTCGAACATATCGTCATCGCCACCCGCGACGAGCGGCGCCCGATCGTCATGTTCACCGAGGACGACAAGACCTCGTCGATGGAGGCCGCGCTGGAGGCAGGCGTGTCGGCCTATATCGTCGCGGGGCTGAAGCCCGAGCGCATCAAGCCCGTGCTGAACGTGGCCCTGGCGCGCTTTCGCAAGGAGGAGAAGCTGCTGCTGGAGCTGGCCGACACGAAGCACAAGCTGGCCGAGCGCAAGGTGGTGGACCGCGCCAAGGGCCTCCTGATGTCGCGCCACGGCATGACGGAGGAACAGGCCTACCAGCGCCTGCGCACGATGGCCATGAACAAGAAACTGAAACTGGCGGATATCGCCCAACGCATACTGGATGTCGAGGATTTACTGGGATGATGCACAATACTGGTGCACCCCGGGGGAAAGCATATGCAGATTGAAAAACAGACCGTGCGGATCGGCTTCAACCCGCTGACCGATTGCGCGTCGGTCGTGATGGCGTCCGTGCTGGGCTTCGACGAGCGGCACGGCATCCGCATTGTCCTCAGCAAGGAGACTTCCTGGGCCGGCGTGCGCGACAAGCTCGTGACGGGCGAGCTCGATGCCGCCCAGGCCCTGTACGGCATGGTCTACGGCACCCAGCTGGGCATCGGCTCGCAGTGCCACGACATGGCCGTGCTGATGAACCTGAACCGCAACGGCCAGGCCATCACCCTGTCGAAGCGGCTGATGGAGGCGGGCGCGGTCGACGGGCCGTCGCTGGCCGCGCTGATGCGGGACGAGCGGCGGCAGTACGTCTTCGCCCAGACCTTCCCGACCGGCACGCACGCGATGTGGCTGTATTACTGGCTGGCCGCGCAAGGCATCGACCCGCTGCACGGTGCCCGCGCCATCACCGTGCCGCCGGCGCAGATGGTCTACAACCTGGCCGAAGGGCATATGGACGGCTTCTGCGCGGGCGAGCCCTGGGGGCACCGCGCCGTCATGGACGGCATCGGCGTCACTGTCGCCACCAGCCAGCAGATTTGGCCCGACCATCCGGAAAAGGTGCTGGGCGCTTCCGCCGCCTTCGTGGACGCCCACCCGAACACCTGCCGCGCCTTGATTGCGGCTGTATTGGAAGCGGGCCGCTGGATCGACGCCAGCGCCGAGAACCGGCGCGCGATGGCCGAGATCATCGCCGGCCAGGCCTATGTCAATACCGACAAGGCGGCCATCCTGCCCCGCATCCTGGGCCGCTACGACGACGGCATGGGCCGCCAGTGGCAGGACAGCCACCCGATGTGCTTCCACCAGGACGGCGCGGCGAACTACCCCTACCTGTCCGACGGCACCTGGTTCATGACGCAGTTCCGGCGCTGGGGCCTGCTGAAGGCCCATCCCGATTACGAGCGCACGGCGCGCGCCGTCACGCGCCTGCAGCTGTACCGCGAGGCGGCCGAAGTGGCCGGCGTGGCCGTGCCGGCGCAGAGCACGCGCAGCTCGACCTTGATCGATGGCCGCGTGTGGGATGGCGCCGATCCGGAGCATTACGCCACGTCCTTCCCCATCCGGCTGCGTTAACGCTGCAGTGCACCATACTTGGGCAGTTGCACCGCGAAGTTGCACCGCGATCAGGCAACGCGCTCGTTTTTCCCCCGTTTTTTCCCGTATCCACCTGTCCCTTTGATCCCGCTGCCCGTGCCGGCCCCTTGAAATTGGCTGGCACGCCTCTTGCAACGTAGGAAGCAAGGGGTCAAAGGCGATCCTCCAGATTATTTGCACAGCCGGTCCAACGACGGACCCGGCACCAGGACAACGGCGTCCGTGCGGTCATCGCTCACTTGCGAGCGGTACTGCACGGGCGCCTTTTTTTTTCTTCAAATAATAACGGGGTGCGAAAATGACCAGCAAAGCACAAAGCATCAAACTCTTCTCGTTCGATACGCCGCAGATGCGGGCCTTCCACATGGCCTGGATGGCGTTCTTCGTCTGCTTCTTCGCGTGGTTCGCCTGCGCCCCGCTGATGCCGGTCATCAAAGGCGAGTTCGGCCTGACGGTGGCCCAGATCGCCAACATCAATATCGCGGCCGTCACCATCACCATCGCCGTGCGCATGCTGGTCGGTCCCATGTGCGACCGTTTCGGTCCCCGCAAGACCCACACGGGCCTCTTGCTGCTGGGCGCCATTCCCGTCTTCGGCGTGGCCAGCGCGCAGAGCTACGAAGGCTTCCTGTTCTTCCGCACCCTGATCGGTGCCATCGGCGCCAGCTTCGTCGTGACCCAGTACCACACTTCGGTGATGTTCGCCCCCCGCGTGGTCGGCACCGCCAACGCGGCCACGGCCGGCTGGGGCAATGCCGGCGGCGGCGTCACGCAGGCCACCATGCCGCTGATCCTGGCCGCCATCGTCATGCTGGGCGTGGACCAGGCCTTCGGCTGGCGCCTGGCGCTGATCGTGCCGGGCGTGCTGATGGTGATCGTCGGCCTGATGTACTGGCGCTTCACGCAGGATTGCCCGCAGGGGAACTACGCCGAGCTGCGCGCGGCCGGCATCGAGATCGAAGGCGGAAAAAAAGGCGGTTGGGACAGCTTCAAGCTGGCCGCCGCGAACTACCGCGTCTGGCTGCTGTTCGTCACCTACGGCGCCTGCTTCGGCGTCGAGCTGTTCATCCATAACGTGGCCGCCGTCTACTACGTCGATACGTTCAAGCTGTCGCTGAAGGAGGCCGGCATGGCCGCCGGCAGCTTCGGCCTGCTGGCCCTGTTCGCCCGCGCCCTGGGCGGCTACATTTCCGACAAAGCGGCCCTGCGCGGCAGCTTGAATAGCCGCGTCACGCTGCTGTTCGTGCTGATGCTGGGCGAAGGCGCGGGCCTGATCTGGTTCGCCAACGCGGACAGCGTGGGCCTGGCCATCTTCGCCATGCTGGCCTTCGGCATGTGCACCCACATGGCCTGCGGCGCCACCTACGCGCTGGTGCCGTTCATCGACAAGCGCGCCCTGGGCGGCGTGACCGGCATCATCGGCGCCGGCGGCAACGTGGGCGCCGTCGCCGCCGGCTTCCTGATGAAGGGCGTGGGCAGCACCCAGCAGACGCTGGTGATCCTGGGCGTCTTCGTGACGGCATCGGCCCTGTGCGCCATCGCACTGCGCTTCTCCGCCTCCACCAATGCAGAACACGCGCTGGCCCGCGCCGCCGCCTGAGTTGTCCTGAGTCGAATGTTTAGGGAGTACTGATATGAAGATCGTCGTTATCGGCCACGGCATGGTGGGCCACAAATTCCTCGAAGTGCTGGCAGAGCAGAACTCCGGCGCGCAGGTGACCGTGCTATGCGAAGAGCCGCGCCCCGCCTACGACCGCGTGCACCTGTCCGAATTCTTCGCCGGGAAAAGCGCCGAGGACCTGTCGCTGGTCAAGCCGGGATTCTTCGAGCGTGACGATATCGTGCTGCGCCTGAACGCACGTGCCACGGCGATCGATCTGCGGAACAAGACCGTCACCGCCAGCACGGGCGACGTGCTGGCCTACGACAAGCTGGTGCTGGCCACCGGCTCCTTCCCCTTCGTGCCGCCGCTGCCGGGCAAGGACCGCAAGGACTGCTTCGTCTACCGCACCATCGAGGACCTGGAAGCGATGCTGGAGGCGGGCAGCCGCGTGAAGACGGGTGTCGTCATCGGCGGGGGGCTGCTGGGCCTGGAATGCGCCAAGGCGCTGCGCGACATGAATCTGGAAACCCACGTCGTCGAGTTCTCGCCGCGCCTGATGGCGGTGCAGGTCGACGATGGCGGCGGGCGCGTCCTGCGCAACAAGATCGAGCAGCTGGGCGTGACGGTCCACACGGGCAAGAACACCCTGCAGATCGTGGACGGCGAACAGGGCGCGCACCGGATGGAGTTCGCCGACGGCAGTCACCTGGACGTCGACATGATCGTGTTCTCGGCCGGTATCCGTCCGCGCGACCAGCTGGCCCGTGAAGCGGGTCTCGCGGTCGGCCCGCGCGGCGGCATCGCCATCGACAACCACTGCCTCACCTCGGACCCGGACGTCTACGCCATCGGCGAATGCGCGCTGTGGAACGGCCAGGTCTTCGGCCTGGTCGCCCCCGGCTACGACATGGCCCGCGTCACCGCCAGGCACCTGCTGGGCCAGGAAGCCGAATTCACCGGCGCCGACATGAGCACGAAGCTCAAGCTGATGGGCGTGGACGTGGCCAGCCTGGGCGACCCGCACGGCAAGGAAGAGGGCAGCATCAGCTACCAGTTCACGGACGAGCGCAAGCAGGTCTACAAGAAGCTGGTCGTCTCCAGCTGCGGCAAATACCTGCTGGGTGGCGTGATGGTGGGCGACGCCTCCGAATACGGCACCCTGCTGCAGATGATGCTGAACCGGATGGAGCTGCCGGCCTCGCCCGAGTTCCTGATCCTGCCGCAGTCGGACGGCAAGGCCAAGGTGGGCCTGGGTGTCGACGCGCTGCCGGACGGCGCCCAGATCTGCTCCTGCAACGACGTCTCGAAAGGCAGCTTGTGCGCGGCCGTCGGCGGCGGCGCCACGTCGATCGGCGCGCTGAAGAAGTGCACCGGCGCCGGCACGGCCTGCGGCGGCTGCGTGCCGCTGGTGACGCAGATCATGAAGGCGGAAATGAAGAAGCTGGGCATGGATGTCAACAACCATGTCTGCGAACACTTCGCCCATTCGCGCCAGGAGCTGTTCCACCTGGTGAAGGTGGGCCAGATCAAGTCCTTCGACGAGCTGCTGGCGCGCCACGGCAAGGGCCTCGGTTGCGACGTTTGCAAGCCGCTGGCGGCGAACATCTTCGCCACCTGCTGGAACGACTTCGTGCTGAAGAAGGAACACGCGGGCCTGCAGGATTCGAACGACTACTTCCTCGGCAATATCCAGAAGGACGGCACCTATTCCGTCGTGCCGCGCATGCCGGGCGGTGAAGTCACGCCGGACGGCCTGATCGCCGTCGGCCAGGTCGCGAAAAAATACGGCCTGTACACCAAGATCACGGGCGGCCAGCGCGTCGACCTGTTCGGCGCCCGCGTCGAGCAGTTGCCGTCGATCTGGGAAGAGCTTATCGATGCCGGCTTCGAGACGGGCCACGCGTACGGCAAGTCGCTGCGCACCGTCAAATCCTGCGTCGGCTCGACCTGGTGCCGCTACGGCGTGGACGACAGCGTCGGCCTGGCCATCGAGCTGGAGAACCGCTACAAGGGCCTGCGCACGCCGCACAAGATCAAGTTCGGCGTGTCCGGCTGCACCCGCGAGTGCGCCGAGGCGCAGGGCAAGGACGTCGGCATCATCGCCACCGAAAAAGGCTGGAACCTCTACGTGTGCGGCAACGGCGGCATGAAGCCGCGCCACGCCGAACTGCTCGCATCGGACCTCGACAAGGCCACGATGATCGCCTACATCGACCGCTTCCTGATGTTCTACAGCCGCACGGCCGACCGCCTGCAGCGCACCAGTACGTGGCGCGAGAACCTGGAAGGCGGCCTGGATTACCTGAAGCAGGTCGTCATCGAGGACAAGCTGGGTGTCAACGCCGAACTGGAAGCGGACATGCAGCGCGTCGTCGACACCTACGCCTGCGAGTGGAAGGAAGCTGTCAACAATCCGGAGACGCGCGCGCGCTTCCGCACCTTTGTCAACAGCGATGCCCAGGACGACAACGTCGTCTTCATGGAAGAGCGGGGCCAGATCCGTCCGGCCACGGTCGAAGAACGCAAACGCATTCCCATCAAAGTCGCCTGAGGAGAAGACCATGAAACGTGACAACCAAGCCGCCAGCTGGATCGCCGTCTGCGGCGTCGACGATATCGTGCCCAATACCGGCGTGGCCGCGCTGCTGAACGGCGAGCAGGTCGCCGTGTTCCGCCTGAACGACCTCAGTTCCGGCAGCCCTGAGCCCCGCGTCTACGCCATCGGCAACTTCGACCCGAACGCCAACGCCGCCGTGCTGTCGCGCGGCCTGGTGGGCAACCTGGGCGAGCGCATCGTCGTCGCCTCGCCCCTGTACAAGCACCACTTCGACCTGCGCACGGGCGAGTGCCTGGAAGCGCCGGAGAACTCCGTGCCCAGCTGGCCGGCCCGCATCGACGGCGGCAAGGTCTGGGTCGGCGCGTGAGGATGGCCCGATGAAGCCCGCCCTGGTCGTCATCGGCAACGGCATGGCCGGCATGCGCACGGTGGAAGAGCTGCTGGCGCTGGCCCCGGACCTGTACGACATCACCGTGTTCGGCGCCGAGCCGCACGGTAACTACAACCGCATCCTGCTCTCGCCCGTGCTGGCCGGCGAGAAGACGGTCGACGACATCATGCTCAACACGCGCGAGTGGTATGCACAGAACGGCATCACCTTGCACGCCGGCGACCCGGTCGAGCACATCGACCGCCACCGCCGCGTGGTGCGGGCCCGCTCCGGCCTGGAAGTGCGCTACGACCGGCTGCTGCTGGCGACCGGCTCGAAGCCCTTCATCATTCCCGTGCCGGGCCACCAGCTGCCCGGCGTGCTGGCCTTTCGCGACATCCAGGATGTCGAAGGCATGCTGGCGGCCGCGCGCGACCATCGCCGCGCCGTCGTCATCGGCGGCGGGCTGCTCGGCCTGGAGGCGGCCAATGGCCTGATGCGCCAGGGGATGGACGTCACCGTCGTGCACGTGACCGATGCGCTGATGAACCAGCAGCTCGACAAGCCGGCCGCGCGCCTGCTGCAGTCGGCGCTGGAAAGGCGCGGCATGCGCTTCCTGCTCGACGCCCAGACCAGCGAGATCACGGGCGTGGACCGCGTCACCGGCATCCGCTTCAAGGACGGCACCGAGATCGCCGCCGACCTGGTCGTCATGACCGCCGGCGTGCGCCCGAATATCGCGCTGGCGCAGGGCGCAGGCCTGCACTGCGAACGCGCCATCGTCGTCGACGACACCTTGCAGACCTTCGATCCGCGCGTGTATGCAGTGGGCGAATGCGTGCAGCACCGCCGCGCCCTGTTCGGTCTGGTGGCGCCGATCTGGGAGCAGGCCAAGGTCTGCGCCGGCCACCTGGCCGGCACCGGCCACCGCCGCTACGTGCAGCAGGCCGCACCGACGCGGCTGAAGGTCACCGGCATCGACCTGTACTCGGTGGGCGACTTCATCGGCGGCGAAGGCAGCGAGGACCTGGTGCTGCGCGACGCAAGGCGCGGCGTCTACAAACGCCTCGTGCTCGATGGCGGCCGCCTGGTCGGCGCCGTGCTGTATGGCGACGTGCAGGACGGCCCGTGGTATTTCGAATTGATCCAGAAGGGCGCGGATGTGACGACGCTGCGCCACCATTTGCTGTTCGGGCCCGTGCCTCAAGCGGCCTGACTGGCTGAAAGAAGATGATGAACCTGTCCCAGGAACACCTGACTGTCCGTACCACCTGCCCCTATTGCGGCGTCGGCTGCGGCGTGCGTGCCACGCCCGAGGGCGTGCAGAAGGCCGCCATCGCCGGCGACACGGCGCATCCGTCGAATGCGGGCAGGCTGTGCGTGAAGGGCTCGGCCCTGGGCGAAACGCTCGGCCTGGAAGGGCGCCTGCTGCATCCCCACGTGCGCGAGCAGGGCGTCCTGCGCCAGGTCGACTGGGATACGGCGCTCGACAAGGTCGCCAGCCAATGGCAGGACATCGTCGCCGAACACGGCCCGGACGCCGTGGCGTTCTACGTCTCCGGCCAGCTGCTGACGGAAGACTACTACGTCGCCAACAAGCTGATGAAGGGCTATATCGGCAGCGCCAATATCGACACGAATTCGCGCCTGTGCATGTCGTCGGCCGTGGCCGGCCACAAGCGCGCCTTCGGCGAGGATATCGTGCCCGTCGCCTACGACGACCTGGAACTGGCCGACATGGTCGTGCTGGTGGGCTCGAATCTGGCGTGGTGCCACCCCATCCTGTACCAGCGCCTGTCGAAGGCCAAGGAAGCGCGGCCAGGCATGAAGATCGTCGTCGTCGATCCGCGCCGCACCGCCACCTGCGAGCTGGCCGACCTGCACCTGCCGGTCAAGCCGGGCACGGACGTGTGGCTGTTCAACGGCCTGCTCACTTACCTGGCCGGTATCGGCGCGGTCGATCCGCGCTTCGTCGCGGCCCATACCAATGGCTACGACGAGGCGCTGGCCGCTGCCGCCATATCGCCGGAAGAAGTGGCGCAGGCCTGCCGCCTCAGCGTCGAGGACGTGCTGGCCTTCTACGAAGCCTTCGCCGCCAACGCGAAAGTGGTAACCGGTTTCTCGATGGGCGTGAACCAGTCCTCGTCCGGCACCGACAAGGTCAATGCCATCATCAACTGCCACCTGGTCGGCGGACGCATCGGCCAGCCTGGCATGGGGCCGTTTTCCATCACGGGCCAGCCCAATGCGATGGGCGGGCGCGAAGTGGGCGGGCTGGCCAATATGCTGGCCGCCCATATGGACCTGGACAAGCCGGCGCACGGGGCCGCGGTGCGCGAGTTCTGGCAGTCGCCCGCCATTGCCGACAAGCCGGGCCTGAAGGCCGTGGAGCTGTTCCACGCCATCGAATCGGGCAAGGTGAAGGCGGTCTGGATCATCGCCACCAACCCGGCCGTGAGCCTGCCCGATGCTGACCAGGTGCGCCGTGCGTTGGCCAAGTGCGAGCTCGTGGTGGTGTCCGACGTGGTGCGGGACACCGACACCAACGCGATGGCGCACGTGCTGCTTCCGGCGCTGGCGTGGGGCGAGAAGGACGGCACCGTCACCAATTCCGAGCGCCGTATCTCGCGCCAGCGCGGCTTCCTGGCCGCTCCCGGCGAGGCGCGCGCGGACTGGCAGATCCTGGCGCAGTTCGCCCAGCGGCTGGGCTACGCCGGCTTCGACTACACGGGTGTGCACGAGATCTTCGACGAACATGCGCGCCTGTCGACCTGGCGCAATACGCCCGACGAGCTGCCGCGCGTGTTCGACATCGGCAATCTGGCCGGCATGGACCGTGCCGCCTACGACGCACTGGAACCGGTGCGCTGGCCGGTCGGCAAGGACGTCTTCGCCGATGGCCGTTTCGCCCATCCCGACGGGCGCGCCCGCTTCGTGCCCACGCCGCCCCGACTGCCCGTGAACCGCACCGACAGCGAGTATCCGCTGGTGCTGAACACGGGCCGCATGCGCGACCAGTGGCACACGATGACGCGCACCGGCCGGGCACCGAAGCTGGCCGAGCACACGCCGGAGTCCTTCGTCGACCTGCACCCGCAGGATGCACTGCTGTGCGGCGTGCGCGAGGGCGAGCTGGCCCGCATCGGTTCGGCCTGGGGCAGCATGGTGGCGCGGGTGCGCCACGGCGGCGGCATCGCCCGGGGCAGCGTCTTCATTCCGATCCACTGGAACGGCCAGACCGCGTCCGACGCCCGCGTCGGCGGCCTGGTCAACCCGGTGGTCGATCCCGTGTCGGGCGAGCCGGAATTCAAGCACACGCCCGTGATGGTGGACCGCTTCCCCGTGCAGTGGCACGGCTTCGTATTGAGCCGCGACGCGCTGGCGCTGGACCAGGTGGCATATTGGACGAAAGCCCAGGGCGCCGGGTTCGCCCGCTATGAACTGGCGGGCCGCAACCGCATCGGCGACTTCAGCGCCTGGGCGCGCGAGCTGCTGGGGGTGAACGACGAGGATGCCGACTGGCTGGAATACAGCGACCGCAGCGCCGGCGTCTACCGGGCCGTGCACCTGGTCGACGACCGCATCGTGCAGTGCGTGTTCGTGTCGCCCCGCCCGGACCTGCCGGAACGGGCCTGGCTGGCCGGTTTGTTCGCCAACGACGTCTTGACGGACGCCGAGCGTTCCGGCCTGCTGGCCGGGCGCCCGCTGCGCCAGGGTGTCGACGCGGGGCCGACGGTCTGCTCCTGCTTCGGCGTGGGCAAGAACACCATCTGCAATGCCATCCGCGAAGGCGACCTGACCACGCCGGCGCAAGTCACCGCCTGCGTCAAGGCGGGCGGCAACTGCGGTTCCTGCGTGCCGGAGATCCGGCAGCTGATTGCCGTGGTGCGGGCGGAAGCGGCGGAGACCGCCGCCAGCTGATTATTGCTTTAACTATTGCTTTAAAAATGGGGACAGACCCCATTTTTCGAGCAACTTTTGTCAGTGGAAAAGCCCCACCGCCAGCTCGGCCCACACCACCAGCAGCAAGCTGCCAAGGGTGGCGCCGACCAGCAACCGGTGGCTGCGCCGGCTCAACCGGCGCGTGCCCAGTTCATAGGCCAGCCCGGTCCCGGCCAGCAGCACGCCGGCGGCGATGAAGTCGCCCAGGCCCCAGTTCACGTAGCCCGTCAGCAGCATCCCCAATAGCGGAACCTGCAGCAGCAGGGCCGTGCCGAGCAGGATGGCGGCCTGCATGCGGCGGCTGGCCTGTTTCGAGCGGGTCGGTGCGGTGATCGTTGTCATGGTGCCTCCGTGGGGTTGTTCGGAGTTATACACCTGTCACCGTGGCACCGCAATCGCCCGCCTGCGGCGCTAACGCCGACTTAAGTTTTCAGCCCGGACTCAGACCGAAGTTAAGCCAATCCGCAACTCCGTCTCCGGATCGAAAAACACCGCCTTCGACAAGTCGAACGCCAGCTTGACGTCGCCGCCCGGCAGGGCGTTGGCGCGCGGGTGGGTGCGGCAGGTGGTGCGTACGCCGTTGAACCAGCTGAAGACGAGCGTGTCGGGGCCGGTCGGCTCCGTCATCTCGACGCGGCAGTCCACTTCGGTCGGGTGGTAGTCGGCCGAGGTGACGGCGCGGCGTGCGCTGTCGGCGTCCGTCACGTGTTCCGGGCGGATGCCGAGGATGACTTCCTTGCCCAGCCACTTCAGCAGCGCGGCCGAAGGCGTCGGTACCGGCAGCAGCGCCGTGCGGCCACCGTGTTCCAGCGCGAAGACCGGGCCGTTCTGGTCGACGAGTTTACCGCGCAGGAAATTCATCGACGGCGAACCGATGAAGCCGGCCACGTACAGGTTGGTCGGATGGTCGTAGATCTCCTGCGGGCTGCCGAACTGCTGGACCACGCCGTCACGCATGACGGCGATGCGGTCGCCCAAGGTCATCGCCTCGATCTGGTCGTGCGTGACGTAGACGATGGTGGCGCCCAGGCGCTGGTGCAGCAGCTTGATCTCGGCACGCATTTCCACGCGCAACTTGGCGTCCAGGTTCGACAGCGGTTCGTCGAACAGGAACAGCGACGGGTCGCGGGCGATGGCGCGGCCCATGGCCACGCGCTGGCGCTGGCCGCCCGACAGCATGGCCGGCTTGCGGTCCAGGAGGTGCGTCATCTGCAGCGTCTCGGCCACGCGCGCCACGATCTTTTCCTGTTCCGGTTTCGGCACCTTGCGGATGCCGAGGCCAAAGGAGATGTTTTCGCGCACCGTCATGGTCGGGTACAGCGCATAGGACTGGAACACCATCGCGATGTCGCGCTCCTTCGGCGGCACGTCGTTGACGACCCTGTCGCCAATGCAGATCTGGCCTTCGGATACGCTTTCCAGGCCGGCGATCATATTGAGCAGGGTGGACTTGCCGCAGCCGGAGCCGCCCACCAGGATCAGGAACTGGCCGTCCTCGATATCGAGGTCGATGCCCTTCAGGATTTCGGCGCCGTTGGGATATACCTTGCGCACATTACGGATCGTTAAACTTGCCATCTTTGTCTCCAGTCGGCCGTGTGATCGGCCGTGGTTTTAGCCTTTGACCGCGCCGGCCGTCAGGCCGCGCACGAAGTATTTGCCTGCGATGAGATAGATCACCAACGTCGGCAGGGCCGCGATGATGGCTGCCGCCATGTTCACGTTGTATTCGGTCACGCCGGTCGACGTGTTGACCAGGTTGTTCAGCGCCACCGTGACGGGCTGCGCGTCGGCGCCGCCGAACACCACGCCGAACAGGAAGTCGTTCCAGATCTGCGTGAACTGCCAGATGAAGCAGACCATGAAGATGGGCAGCGACAGCGGGAAGATGATGCGGCGATAGATCATGAAGAAGCCGGCACCGTCGATGCGGGCCGCGTTCACCAGTTCGTCCGGCACCGTCACGTAGTAATTGCGGAAGAACAGCGTGGTAAACGCGATGCCGTAGACGATGTGGACCAGCACCAGGCCCGTCGTCGTATTGGCCAGGTCGGCCATGCCCAGCACGCGCGCCATCGGCAGGATCACCACCTGGAAGGGGATGAAGCAGCCCACCATCAGCGCCGTGAAGACGACGTTATGACCGGGGAAGCGCCAGTGCGCCAGCACGTAGCCGTTCAGCGATCCGATCAGGCTCGAGATCAGCACGGCCGGAATCACCATCTGCATCGAGTTCCAGAAGTAGGGCGCCAGGCCTTCGCAGCGCACGCCCGTGCAGGCGCCGGACCATGCCTTCGACCAGGCGGCCGTGGTGGGCGCCAGCGGGAAGTCCAGCAGGTTGCCCTGGCGGATCTGGTCCAGCGTTTTCACGGACGTGGTCAGCATCACGTACAGCGGCGCCAGGTAGTACAGCGCCACCAGCACCAGCAGCGCGTAGATGGCGATGCGGCCCGGCGTGATGCGCCCGCCTTCGCCATGGAATTCAGCGGCCATGGCGCGCTCCTTTCGTTTCGAGGTACATCAGCGGCACCAGCACGGCCAGCACGGTGGCCAGCATCATCATGGCCGACGCCGCGCCCAGGCCCAGCTGGCCGCGGGTGAAGGAAAACTGGTACATGAAGATGGCCGGCACGTCCGACGAGGTGCCGGGACCGCCGGCCGTCAGCGCCATCACCAGGTCGAAGCTCTTGATGGCGATATGCGCCAGCACCAGCAGCACGCTGAAGAAGACGGGGCGCAGCGACGGGATGACGATGCGCCGGTAGATCGTGGGCAGGCTGGCGCCATCGACCATGGCGGCCTTGATGATGCTGTCGTCCACGCTACGCAGGCCGGCCAGGAACAGGGCCATGACGAAACCGGAGGATTGCCACACGCCGGCAATCACCACCGTGTAGATGGCCATGTCGGAGTCGACCAGCCAGTCGAAGGTGAAGTTGGCGAAGCCCCAGTCGTGCATCATCTTTTCCAGGCCGAGGCCGGGATTCAGGATCCACTTCCAGGCCGCGCCAGTGACGATGAAGGACAGCGCCATCGGATACAGGTAGATGGCCCGCAGCGCGCCTTCGTGGCGGATGCGCTGGTCCAGCAGGATGGCCATGCCCAGGCCGATGGCGAGGCAGAACAGGATGAACAGGCCGCCGAAAATGCCCAGGTTGGTGGCGGCAACCCACCACCGTTCGATCTCGAACAGCCGCTCGTACTGGGCGAAGCCGGCGAATTCGAAGTTCGGCATCATGCGCGATTCGGTCAGCGACAGGTATGCCGTCAGGGCGATAAAACCGTAGACGAAGACGAGCGAGGCGATGATGGTGGGGGACAGCACCAGGCGAGGCAGCCAGGCGTCGGCCAGCGCGCCGAAGCGGCTGCCGGAACGCTGGGGCGGGCGGGCGGCGCTGTCGTTGGCGGCGGGGCGCTTGCCAGGGGGCGGTGCGGCCGGCGCGGGCGGATTGCCGGCGGTGTGAAGCGGTATGACGGACATGGGGGTTCTCCAGAAGCGGCAAGACTGCGGGGGACGGCTTCGGCCCTGGGTCCGTCCGCGCGAGCGGAAGCGGTGGTTGCGACGCTTGCGGCGCAACCACCGTGGGATGGACCCGGAACCGGCAGGCTTACATGGTCTTCGCGGCCTTGGCCAGTGCCTGCACCGCGGCCTGCGGCGTCATGGTGCTGTTCATGAAGCGGGCGATCACGTCCTGGATAGCGCCGGCCTTGGCCGTGTCGATGGCCATGCCGTGTGCCAGCGAAGGCACCAGGCCGCCCGTCTTGCTGGTGGCGGCCATGTCGTCCATCGACTTGGTGGCGCAGCTGTCGAACTTGTCGCGCGCTGCACCGGCCCGCACGGGGATCGAGCCCTTGTTCAGGTTGAAGGTCTCCTGGAAGCCAGGGCTCATCACAGCGTTCGCCAGCACCAACTGGGCCTTCTGCTGTTCAGGGCTCTTCACCTTGAACATGGCCAGCGAGTCGATATTGAAGGTGAACGCCTTTTCCGTGCCCGGCGCGGCCACGCACAGGAAGTCCTTGCCCGCGACCTTGCCGGCGGCGGTGAATTCGCCCTTGGCCCAGTCGCCCATGAACTGCATGCCGGCCTTGCCGTTGATGACCATGGCCGTGGCCAGGTTCCAGTCGCGGCCCGCCGCATCCTTGTCGATATAGGTCTTCATGCGCGCCAGCGTCTCGAAGCTCTTGACCATGGTGGGGCTGGTCAGGCTGGCCGGGTCCAGCTGCACCAGGGCCTTCTTGTAGAACTCCGCGCCGCCCGTGCCCAGCACGACCGATTCGAACAGGGTGGCATCCTGCCATGGCTGGCCGCCGTGGGCCAGGGCCACCATGCCCGCTTTCTTGATCTTGTCGGCCGCGTCGAAGAATTCGGCGAAGCTGGTAGGCGCCTTGGCGCCGGCCTTGGCCAGCACGGCCGGGTTCACCCACAGCCAGTTCACGCGGTGCACGTTGACCGGCACCGCCACGTAATGGCCCTTGTACTTCATGATGTTCGTGACCACCGGCGGCAGGGCTGCATCCCACTTGCCTTCCACGGCCGCCTGGTCGATATTGGCCAGCACGCCTTCCTGGCCCCATTCCTGGATCGCCGGGCCCTTGATCTGGGCGGCCGTCGGCGGGCTGCCTGCCATCACGCGCGCCTTCAGCGCTGTGGCGGCGTTCTCGCCGGCACCGCCAGCCACGGCGAAGTCCTTCCACGCCACGCCCTTCGATTCCATGATCTTCTTCAGTTCGGCGGCGGATTTCGCTTCGCCGCCGGAAGTCCAGTAGTGCAGCACTTCCACCTGCGGGGCAGCCTGCGCGGCGGCGCCCAGCAGGGCGGTCGATGCCAGGACGGCTTGTACGGTAGCTTTCAGTTTCATGTCTTGTCTCCTTGTGTTGTTCGTTGTTGCTGCCGGTATGGTGTTACCACCACGCTTCCAGCTGGACGCCGTACGAGAAGCCGCTGGTGTCGTTGCCGTACACGGCGCCGGAATTATTGAAGGCGTTCAGGGCGGGGATGGCGGCATCGTTCCATTTGCCGTAGGTGGCGAACAGGCGCAGCTCGGGGCGCGACCAGAAATCGCGCGACAGGGCGATCGTCGGCGCGATGGTCAGCTTGGTCAGGCGTGCCGTGCCCGGCGTCGAGTCGGACTTCAAGGTGCTCACGCCCAGTTCGCCCTGCAGCTTGAAGTTGTCGGTGAAGGCGTACGATGGGCGGCCGCCGATGGTGGCCCAGGTGGTCGAGCCGTTGGCGCCGTTCTTGTCGCGCTGGTACAGGGCGACGAGGGAGACGCCGAAGTCGCGCGTCGGCTGCAGGAACACTTCGTCGAACACGCGCACGCGGGTGTAGTCCGATCCCAGCAGCGTGCTGCCCGAAGGGCCCATGCGCGAGCAGCAGGCGCCGCCGATGCCGGTGCCGGGGCCCACGCCGTACTGCAGGCCGAACTTGTTGGTGCCGTTGCCCGGCAGGTTTTTCTGGTGGTGGAACATCGACAGCTGCCAGCCGTCGTGGGTGGTCTTATCCTGCCCCTCGGCCGTGATGATCGATGCGGCGAAGTCCATCGTGCCGTTGGTGTTGACCGGCAGGTCTTCGTACAGGATGTTCTGGCGCGTGGCGGAGGTCGAATCGGTCACGCGGCCCGTCACAGGGTCGGTGTTGTTCAGATCATTGTCCTTGAAGAAGGCGTAGCTGATCTTGCCAGGACCCAGCGGGAAGCGGTCGATACCGGCGCCGGTGCCGTTCATATTGATGTATTGCAGGTCCAGGATATGGATGTCGGGACGCAGGTAGTGGCGCTTGCCGGCCCAGGCGGTGCCGCCCTTCAGGAAGGGCAGGTTGCGCGCTTCCACGTAGGCCTTGGTCAGCTCGAGGTCGGCGTCGCCGAAGTCGGAGCTGTTCTTGTAGGCCGTCGCCCAGACGGTCGCGACGAAGCTGACGCCGTTGTCGGCCTTGGCGACCTCCTTCGTGTAGCCCAGTTCCGTGAAGCTGTCGCATTCGTTGCCGAGGCGGTAGGTCATCGACACGCCACCCAGGCCGTAGCAGCTTTGCGAACCGCCGTGATTGCTGTTGCCGACGCCGGCCCGCACGTAACCGTGGAAGCCTTCCACGTCGCGTTCGGCGGCGAAGGTCGATCCACACGCCAATACAAGGGCCAAGGACGCGCCAAGGGGTTTGAGGGCGAACTGTTTCGTCATGCTGTCTCCGGTGTTTAGTTTGTTTAGTTATTGGTTTGTGCTGCCGGAGCGGACAGTAACATCGGGCAAATTGTGATACCAGCGGGCCCATCCTGACCGACCGACTGATTCCAAGTGACTGATTATTATGATTTTTTTAACCGAAGAGCGGGAGGCGCGCTCACATAAACTTACATGCTAAAGTGCTATGCCTTCGCGCGCCGCAACATTTCGCAACAAATCCTGACGTTTCCTTGCAAAATGTGTCGAATAGTTACCTGCGTTTAACGAAAACTTTGGGTTATAGTCCACACTCGGCACACGTTGTTCAAACTACAAGCTGTCCCAGCAGGCGGCCCGGAGCGGGATGAAGGAGACCACACACAAACTCTTGCGCAAGGCCCTGGCGGCCCTGTGCCTCTCTGTCTGCTTTGGCGGGACGGCGATGGCGCGCGAACAGTCTCTGCAGGTCCTGCACTGGTGGAAGTCCACCAGCGAGCGCAAGGCGGTCGACCTGATCGCGCAGCGCCTGGGCGAACAAGACATCGGCTGGCGCGACGGCATGATCCCCAGCGGCTCGGGCGTGGGTGCCGGCATTGTGCTGCGTAGCCGCATGCTGGCCAAGGACGCCCCGGAAGTGGCGCAGCTGAACGGCATCGTCATTCGCGACTGGGCGCGCCTGAACCTGCTGCTGGAACTGGACACCGTGGCGGCCGCGGGTCACTGGAACAAGCTGCTGCTGCCCGCCGTGGCCAGCACCATCCAGTACGACGGCCATGTTTATGCCGCGCCGCTGGGCATCCACCGCATCAACACGCTGTTCTTCAACCGCAAGCTGCTGGCGCGCGTGGGCCAGCCGGTGCCCACCACGTGGCAGGAATTCGAGCGCGTGGCGGCGAAGCTGCAGCAGGCCGGCATCGTGCCGCTGGCGCAGAGCAGCGAACCGTGGCAGGTCGCCACCCTGTTCGAGACGATGGTGCTGGCCGAAGGCGTGGACCTGTACCGCAGCCTGTTCCAGAATCGCAGCGCGGCGGCCTACGCGGACCCGCGCCTGGCCGCGGCGCTGGCGCGGCTGCGCGCCACCAAGCGCTGGATGGGCAGCCCGATCCAGGAGCGCCGATGGGAAGCGAGCGTGCGCGAACTGGCCGAGAACCGGGCCGCGATGATGGTGATGGGCGACTGGGTCAAGGGCGAACTGGTGGAGCGCGGCCTGGCGGTGGGCGAGGACTTCGGCTGCGCGGCCTCGCCCGGCACGGCGCGCTATCACCTGTACAACGTCGACACGCTCAGCATGCTGGGCACGCACCCCGAGCTGCGCCCGGCCCAGGAAAAGCTGGCGGCGCTGGCCCTGTCGCCGGCGGTGCAGGCGGACTACAATCACATCAAGGGATCGATTCCCGTGCTGCGCAACCCGGCCCTGGCGAAAATGGATGCCTGCGCGCGCGCGTCGTGGAAGCTGTTCGCCAGCGGTGCCGAGGCCCAGGTACCGAGCCTGGTGCACCGCATGGCCACGGACGAAATCGTGCGCGACGCCATCGTGGCCGAGGTGCACCGCTTCTTCCTCGACGACAGCGTGACGGTGGCCGACACGCAGCGCCGGCTGGGCACCATCGCCAGTACCTTCATCAAGACCAAATAAGCCAGATAAGCGAGTTAAGTATCACCATGCGCAGGATATTAATCGTCGACGACGACCAGAAAACCCGGACCCTGCTGAAGACCTACCTGGAGAAGAACCAGTATGCGGTCGACCTGGCGCACGACGGCGCCACCTTCCTGGCCGAGTTCAACCGCAGCGCGGACGAGCTGTCGCTGGTGATCCTGGACGTGATGCTGCCCGATACGGACGGCTTCGCGCTGTGCCGCACGGTGCGCCAGCGCTCTAACGTCCCCATCATCATGCTGACGGCCAGTTCCGACGAAACCGACCGCGTGGTGGGCCTGGAGCTGGGCGCCGACGATTACGTCTCCAAGCCCTACAGCCCGCGCGAGCTGGTGGCGCGCATCAAGGCCATCCACCGCCGCACCGGCATGGACAACACGGCCGCGCCGCGCTACTTCCACTTCGTCGGCTTCACGCTCGACACGGTGGCGCGCACCGTGACCGACCCGTCCGGCGCGCCGGTGCCGCTGACGGGGCTGGACTTCCAGCTGCTGAAGTACTTCGTCGAGCATGCCGGCACCATCCTCGACCGCAGCGCCCTGTGCGAAGGCACGCGCGGGCGCGACGCCGGCCCGATGGACCGCTTCCTCGACGTGCAGATCAGCCGCCTGCGCCTGCGCCTGAACGACGGCGGCGGCAATCCCCTGTTGATCAAGACAGTGCGCGGCATCGGCTACGTGTTCTCGGCGGACGTGACGACGTCCCATGCTTGATTGGCTGCGGCGGTTGCGGCTGCCGAACCTGCCGAACCATATCCTGCCCTCTTCGCTGCAGGGCAGGCTGACGCTCGTGATGGTGATCGGCGTGCTGCTGACGCAACTGGCCGGGAACATCATCTGGGCAGCGCAGCGCCGCGCCGAAGCCCACGAGGAAGTGCGCACGGCAGCGCAGCACCTGGCGCACAGCGCGTCGAGCGCCGTGCGCTTCTTCCTCAGCCTGCCGCCGAACTACCGGCCCCTGATCATCCAGCAGTACCGCGAGATGGGCGGCACCCGCTTTCTCGTCAATATCAACCACGCTCCCGTGTCGGTGCGCGCGCTGGCAGGGCAGGAGCTGGCCGACACGGCGCTCAAGCAGGTGTGGGCCACCTTGCAGGAAGACCTGCCCAATGCGCGCAAGCTGCAGATCGCCTTCGCGTGGCCGGACCGGCTGCCGGTGGACGACGACGGCGTCCTGCTGGCGGCCATGCCGGAAACGTGGACCCAGCACATCATGCTGCCGAAACCGGCGCCGGTGCTGCTGATCCAGGTCGAGCTTGAACCGGGCACGTGGCTATACCTGGCCACGCTGATGCCGAATCCCTATTTCCTCGAGACGGGCAATCCGCTGACGCGCGACCGGCTGCTGCTGCAGGCGCTGTCGCTGGCGGCGGTGCTGCTGCTGTCGATCCTCGTGGTGCGCTGGATCACGCGCCCGCTCGCCGCGCTGTCGGAGGCCGCAACGGCCTTCGGCAAGGGCGAGAACCCGCTCGCTCTGCCGGAAACAGGCAGCCGCGAATTCGTCACGACAGCGCGCGCCTTCGAGGACATGCGCAAGCGCATCCAGCGCTACATGGAAGACCGTGAACGGCTGTTCGTGTCGATCTCGCACGACCTGCGCACGCCCATCATGCGCCTGAAGCTGCGCACCGAGCTGCTGGACGAGGAAGAGATGCGCAACGAGTTCCACGACGACCTCGATGAGCTGGACATGATGGTCAAGGGCGCGCTGCAGACGGTGAAGGACAGCGACATCCACGAGAACGCCACCGAGGTGCGGCTGGATGCTCTGCTGGGCCGCATGGTGCGCGACGCCCAGCTGGCCGGCCACGAAGTATCGTTCACGGCCTCGGGCCAGATGGTCACGGCCAAGCCGCTGGCCCTGAAGCGCGCCATCGGCAACCTGCTGAACAACGCCCTGCACTACGGCGCGCGGGTCGAGCTGGCGGTGGGCGAAAACGCCGGCAATATCGAGATCGTCGTGCGCGACCACGGCCCCGGCGTGCCCGAGGAAGCCCTGGCCGGCCTGGGCCAGCCGTACGTGCGCCTGGAGCATGGCCGGAGCAAAAACAGCAGCGGCATGGGCCTGGGCCTCAGCATCGCGCGCGGCATCGTGCAGGCCCACGGCGGCAAGCTGCTGCTGGCCAACGCGCCGGACGGTGGCTTCCAGGCGACGATCGTGCTGCCGGGAGGCTTGTTCAATCCGGAGTAGTGCCGGCGTGTCCGAAGGTTGCTCAAAAAATGAGGTCTGCCCCCATTTTTCAAGCAACAAACCTCAGTTCCCGGCGCGCCGCTCCCACCACGCACTCGCAAGGAACAGGGCGCACACCCCGAACAGCACGGCCGGCAGCGCATTGATGCCGGCCCTGTGCATCAGCGCGCCCGTGGCCAGCGGGCCGGCCGCGCTGGCGATGCCCCAGGCGGCGTTGACGATGGCCGAGGCGGTCGTCAGCGAGGCACCGCTGAAACGTTCGCCGCAGGCCACCAGCGCCAGCATGTAGATGGCGCCGGCCACCGCGCCCAGCGCCAGCAGCAGGGTCCACCACAGCCAGGGAATACCGGCCGCCAGCGGCAGCAGCGGCAGCAGCAGGCAGACGGCGATGCCGCAGCCCACGTGCACGCGCCAGCGCCCGTAGCGGTCGGCCAGCGCGCCCATCGCGAACTGCAGCGCCGTGTCGCCGACCAGCACCACGGTGGCGGAAATCAAAGCCAGTTCCGTCACGATCCCCTGGCGCATCGCATACACCGGCAGCAGCGCCAGGATCAGGGTATCGAACAGCGCGAAGAAGGCCGCACCCATGGCGATCATGGGCATGTGCGGCAATACGTCCTGCCAGCGCGCGTGGACTTCTTCCTCGGCCGGCAGGCGCGTGCCGTCCAGCAGCATCAGGCCGGGCAGGGCGGCCACGAAAAGCAGGCCGCAGGCGGCGAAGGGCCAGGCCAGTTTGCCGTTCAACAGGGCGACGAGGGCCGGGCCGGCCAGCTGGAACAAGGTGAAGCTGGTCGTGTAGAGGGCGACGACCCTGCCGCGCGACCGGTCCGGCGCGATGCGGTTGACCCAGGCTTCGCCGATGGTGAACAGCACGCCCATGGCGGCGCCGAACAGGGCGCGCAGCAGGCACCACAGCCAGACGTCGCCGTGCAGCTGCATGGCCAGGGTGGCGGTGGCGGCGATGCAGACGGCGCCCATCATCGTCGCGCGCGCGCCGAAGCGGGCCACCCATCCCGTCACGAAGGGCGCCACGCCGAGGATGCCGAGCGCGCTGGCGGCCGTCACGAGACCGATGACGAAGGTGCCGGCACCGCGTCCGTCCAGAGCCAGCGCGGTCAGGGGAATGGTGGCGCCCAGGCCGAGGCCGACGATGCCGATACTGATGACGAGGGCGGAAAAATCGCGCCAGGGCAGGTCCTTCATGGCGCGGGGAGCAGGAGAAGGAAGGAGGGGAGCAAGATGAGGGAGGTCAATGGGGGCGATTCGATTGTGCGTAGCTGTAATGATAACAAAAGTGAATTTGTGATAAATTAAGTCATCGGTCGTTCGAGAACGCGGAGCACGTGCTGCGTGCCGCCGGGGCGCTTTTGCCCGGCATGAGTTGCGTAAGCGTATAGCCTTGCATCCGCGTCGGCCATTTGAAAGCAGAGTTCAATCCATGCGCCGTCCCATCGTCCTCGTGCCCGCGTGCACCCGGCAGATTGGTCACTTTCCCAATCACGCCGCGCAAAACAAGTATGTGAACGCCGTCGTGCTGGGCGGCCGTTGCATGCCGCTGATCCTGCCCGCGCTGGCGGAGCTGACGGACATGGAAGCGGTGCTGGCGGTGGCCGATGGCGTCATGCTGACCGGCTCGGCCTCGAATGTGCATTCCGACCTGTACGGCCAGCCGATCCACAATCCGGCGCTGCCGCTCGACGCGGCCCGCGATGCCACCACCCTGCCGCTGATCCGCGCGGCCGTGAAGAGGGGCATACCCCTGCTGGGCATCTGCCGCGGCTTCCAGGAAATCAATGTGGCGCTGGGCGGCACCCTGCACCAGGCCGTGCAGGAACTGCCGGGCATGATGGATCACCGCGACCGCGAGGACGATGCGCTCGAGGTGCAGTACGGGCCGGCCCACCCGATCCGGCTGACCCCGGGCGGCAAGTTCGCCCGCATGCTGGGCGATCCGGAAGAAATCATCGTCAATTCCCTGCATGGGCAGGGTGTCGATGTGCTGGCCCCGGGCCTGACCGTGGAAGCGGTCGCGCACGACGGGCTGGTGGAGGCTTACACGATCGATGCGGCCCAGGGGTTCTCGCTGGCGGTCCAGTGGCATCCCGAGTGGCGCATCACGGAAAACCCCGACTCCATGAAGATGTTCCTGGCATTCGGCAATGCGTGCCGCGAATATCAGGCAAGGCGACAGGAGCGGGCCTGATGAAAACGTTCCTCATTCCGTCCGGCGGTATCCCTTAGCTGTTCTTGCCAGAGTCAGTTCACGGGTACGCGGCCGAGCAGGCAATGACGGCCGCGATCAATGACTTTTTTGGAGCAAGAAATGGCTATTCGCGAAAACTTTACCTATACCGATATGGATGAGTGGCTCAATGCAAAGCGAGTCACGGAAATCGAATGCCTGGTGCCCGACCTGACCGGCGTGGCCCGCGGCAAGATCATGCCCCGTGCGAAGTTCACCGAGGACCGCGGCATGCGCATCCCCGAGGCCGTGCTGGGCATGACCGTCACGGGCAATTCGCCCACCGACGATCCGGCCTACGACCGGGCCATTTCCCGCACCGACCGCGACATGATCCTGAAGGCCGACCCCACCACCATCACGATGGTGCCGTGGGCAACCGACCCCACCGCCCAGGTCATCCACGACTGCTATTTTTCCGACGGCCGCCTGGTCGACTTCGCGCCCCGTTCCGTGCTGCGCCGCGTGCTGAAACTGTACGCCGACAAGGGCTGGAAACCGGTGGTGGCGCCGGAACTTGAGTTCTACCTGACGGCGAAAATCTCCGACCCGGACCTGCCGCTGCGCGCGCCGGTCGGCCGCAGCGGTCGCGCCGAAACGTCGCGCCAGGTCTACAGCATCGACGCCGTCAACGAGTTCGACCCGCTGTTCGAGGACATCTACGACTACTGCGACCTGATGGGCCTGGACGTGGACACGCTGATCCACGAGATCGGCGCCGGCCAGATGGAGATCAACTTCCTGCACGGCGAGCCGCTCGGCCTGGCCGACAAGGTGTTCTTCTTCAAGCGCACCTTGCGCGAGGCGGCCCTGAAGCACGAGATGTACGCCACCTTCATGGCCAAGCCGATGGCGGGTGAGCCGGGATCGGCGATGCACATCCACCAGAGCGTGGTCGATGCCAAGACGGGCTGGAACATCTTCAGCAACCAGGATGGCTCGCCGTCTCCCCTGTTCAAGCACTATATCGGCGGCCTGCAGCGCTACATGCCGTCGGCGCTGGCCATCGTCGCGCCCTACGTAAACTCCTACCGCCGCCTGGTGCGCCACACGGCCGCGCCGATCAATATCCAGTGGGGCGTGGACAACCGTACCGTCGGCTTCCGCGTGCCGGAATCGGGCGTGCAGGACCGCCGCGTGGAAAACCGCATCATCGGTTCCGATGCGAATCCCTACCTGGCGCTGGCCGTCACGCTGGCCTGCGGCTACCTGGGCATGACGGAACAGCTGGAACCGACCGCCATCACCACCGGCAGCGCCTACGAGATGGAATACGAGCTGCCGCAAGGCCTGCCCGAAGCGCTGCAGCGCCTGCGCGGCGAGGACCGCCTGCGCGAAGTACTGGGCGAACGCTTCATTGACGTGTACTCTGCCATCAAGGACCTCGAACACCAGGAATTCATGACCGTCATCAGCCCGTGGGAGCGCGAGCACCTGCTGCTGCACGTGTAGAAGGCCGGGAAGGTCCGCGGCGCCGGGCGGTGCCGCGGCAGTGCGTTACAGCACAGCAGATACCCCACAGCAGTCACCCCAGGAGTCGATCATGACGACCATCCCGCAAGTGCCGGAGCTGCCCGACACGCAAGCCCTGCAGCGGCTCGATGCCGCCCATTTCCTGCATCCGTTTACCGATCACCAGGCGCTGGCCGAGAAAGGCGTGCGCGTGATGGTGCGCGGCGACGGCATCTACCTGTGGGATTCGGACGGGCGCAAGGTACTCGACGCGATGTCGGGCCTGTGGTGCGTCAACGTGGGCTACGGGCGCACCAGCATCACCCAGGCGGTGGCGCGCCAGATGGACACGCTGCCCTTCTATAACAGCTTCTTCAACACCACCACGATCCCGGCCGTGCAGCTGGCGGCCAAGCTGGCCCGTATCGCGCCGCCCGGCTTCAAGCACGTGTTCTATACGGGTTCCGGTTCGGAAGCGAACGATACCAACGTGCGCATGGTGCGCCGCTACTGGGACCTGCAGGGCCAGCCGGACCGCACCGTCATCATCAGCCGCCACAACGCCTATCACGGCAGCACGATGGCCGGTGCCTCGCTGGGCGGCATGAGCGGCATGCACGTGCAGGGCGGGCTGCCGATTCCCGGCATCGTCCACATCAACCAGCCCAGCTACGCCGACCATGGCGTCGGCATGACGCCGGAGGAATTCGGCGTGCACGCCGCCGGCTGGCTGGAAGAGCGCATCAAGGAACTGGGTCCGGACAAGGTGGCCGCCTTCATCGGCGAACCGGTGCAGGGCGCCGGCGGCGTCATCATCCCGCCGCCCGGCTACTGGCCAGAGATCCGCCGCATCTGCGACAAATACGACATCCTGTTGATCGCGGACGAAGTCATCACGGGATTCGGCCGGCTCGGCAAGTGGTTCGCCTCCGAACTGTTCGACATCCGTCCGGACCTGATCACCTTCGCCAAGGGCGTCACGTCAGGCTACGTGCCGCTGGGCGGCGTACTGGTGGGCGAGCGCGTGGCCGAGGTCATCGTGGCCGGCGGCGACTTCAATCACGGCTTCACGTACTCGGGCCACCCGGTGGCCTGCGCCGCCGCGCTGGAAAACATCCGCATCCTGGAAGAGGAAAGGCTGGTCGAGCAGGTGGCGCACGACACGGCGCCCTACCTGAAGGCGCGCTTCGCCAGCCTGGCCGCGCACCCGCTGGTGGGCACGGCCGAGAGCTGCGGCTTCGTGGCGGGGCTGAACCTGGTGCGGCGCAAGGCCGCCAACGTGCATTACCAGGTGCGTTTCGACCCGTCGCTGGGCGTGGGCATGATCTGCCGCGGCCATATGTTCAACAACGGCGTCATCATGCGCGCCGTGGGCGACCGCATGATCATCGCGCCGCCCCTGATCATGACGCGCACCCAGATCGACGAGATGATCGCCCTGATCCGCCTGTGCCTGGACCGCACGCTGGAAGAGCTGGAGCGGCGCGGCTGGATGAGCTGAGCTGAGCGTCGGGCTTACTGCCTTCAGGCGCCGGCGTGCAGGTGCGCAGTCGCCTCGTGCCGGTTCCTCAGCAGCTGCGGCGCCAGCGAGCCGACGAACATGCCCGCGAACGCGGCAAGCAGGCCGGCCAGCTGGCCCGGAAAGGCGGTGCCCCAGCTGGTCAGCTGCGGGAAGAACAGCAGCCACACGACGATGCCGGCGCCGATCGACAGCACCGCGCCCTGCGTCGTCGCGCGCTTCCAGTACAGGCCCATCACCAGCGGCACGAAGGCGCCGACCAGCGTGACCTGGTAGGCGCTCGACACCAGCTCGTAGATCGACGTGCCCTGCATGACGATGGCGTAGATGAGCACCAGCGTGGCGAAAACGACGATCGTCACGCGCATGGCCAGCAGCAACTGGCGGTCCTTCATGCCCGGGCGCAGGTTCTTCAGGATGTTCTCGACAAAGCTGGTGGCCGGCGCCAGCAGGGTGGCCGACGAGGTGCTCTTGATGGCCGACAGCAGCGCGCCGAAGAACAGGATCTGCATCACCAGCGGCATCTTCGTCATGACGAAGGTGGGCAGCAGGCGCTGATAGTCGTTCTTGGCGATGTCCATGGCGCTGTCGCCCATGACGACGACGGCGGCGGCGACGATAAACATGGGCACGAAGCCGAACAGGATGTAGCTGGCACCGCCGATGACGGCGCCGCTGCGCGCCGTCGGCGCGTTCTTGGCCGACATCACGCGCTGGAACACGTCCTGCTGCGGGATCGAACCGAACATCATCGTGATGGCGGCGGCAAAGAAGAAGATGATGTCCGTGAAGGTCGGCTCGGGCCACAGGCGCCACAGGTCGGCCTGCTGCGCCATGCCCAGCACCTTGTCGGCGCCGCCGGCCAGGTCGGCGGCGAAGAAGGCGATGATGGTCATGCCGACGACGAGCACGATCATCTGGATGAAGTCCGTGATGGCGACGGCCATGAAGCCGCCCACGACGACGTAGATCAGCACTGCCAGGGTGCCGACCACCATGCCGGCGGCGGGCGACATGGCGCCGTTCGTCAGCACGGAGAACACCAGGCCGAGGGCCGTGATCTGCGCCGCGACCCAGCCCAGGTAGCTGAGGATGATGGTGACGGAGCAGAACACCTCGACGCCCTTGCCGTAGCGCTGGCGGTAATAGTCGCCGATTGTCAGCAGGTTCAGTTTGTACAGCTTGGTGGCGAAGAACAGGCCGACCAGGATCAGGCAGGTGCCGGCGCCGAACGGGTCCTCGATGACGGCATTCAGGCCGCCCTGGACGAACTTGGCCGGCACGCCCATCACGGTTTCGGCGCCGAACCAGGTGGCGAACGTCGTCGTGATCACCATGATCAGGGGCAGGCTGCGGCCGGCCACGGCGAAATCGGCGGTGTTCTTGATGCGGCGGCCCGCCCACATGCCGACGGCCAGCGTGCCCAGCAGGTAGAGCACGACGAAGATGATCAGGGTGGTGTTCATGGGCGAGAAATATCGGGCGGAAAATCCGCGATTATAAAGGCAGAACCCGGCAATTGGACCAGCTTCGGCAAGAGCCTATGCTCGGATTCGCGCCGGCGTCGCCAGGCCGGCAGAGAACGCCAGGGCATATCGTGCCGGGCAATTGTAGTATGAATACCACGCCTGTTGCGCAGTCCCCATGGCAAAAAGCCGCCGCCCCGGTCACGGGGCAGCGGCTTGCGCAGGGGCGGGGTGTGCGTTTACTCTTTCAGCCCGGCCGCCAGGGTGGCCACCTTGGCGCCATCGGCACCCACGGCCTTTACCAGGCGGCGGCCGTAGTCGGCGTCGGCCTTCCAGAAGTGCGACAGCATCGTATACAGGCTGTCCTGGTTCTTCACCCGTTTCAGGTCGCCGGACAGGTTGGCGATCAGGTCGTCACGCTCCTGCGCCGGCAGGGCCCGGTAGAACTCGCCCGCCTGCTGGAAGTTGAGGGTCTTGGCAATGCGAGCCTGCTGCGTCGTGCCGGCCAGCGGCAGCTGGCTGCTGCGGGCGTTCGGGTCTTCCTTGACCTGGGCCAGGCGGCTCGGCTCGTAGTTGACGTGGCCCTTGCGGCCGGCCGTATTGGCCGCGCCGTCGATATGGTTGTTCACCACGGGCACCAGCGGCTTGTTGATCGGCAGCGACTGGAAGTTCGCGCCCAGGCGGTGGTGCTGCGTGTCGATGTACGAGAACAGGCGGCCCTGCAGCATGCGGTCTTCCGACGCCTCGATGCCCGGCACCAGGTTCCCCGGCGCCATCGCGACCTGCTCGGTGGCCTCGAAGAAGTTGTCCGGCACGCGGTTCAGCACCATCGTGCCCACTTTACGCTGCGGCACGCCGGTCCATACCTTGGTGGCGTCCAGCGGGTCGAAGTCGAACTTGTCCAGTTCCTCCGGCTTGATGATCTGCACCGTCAGGTCCCACACGGGGAAGGCGCCCTTGGCGATCGATTCATACAAATCGACCGTGGCATGGCTGGTGCTCTTGCCCTGCACGGCAGCGATCTCGTTGGGGCGCAGGTTGCGTTCGCCCTGGCGCGACGTCCATGTGAACTTGCCGTACACATAGTCGCCCTTGGCGTTGACCAGTTTCAGCGCATGCACGCTGCTGCCGTGCATCTGGCGGTAGTTGGCCGGCGTGCCCAGGTTCGAATAGACGCGCGTGAGCATATGGGTCGCTTCCGGCACGTGCGAGAAGAAGTCGAACACGCGTTCCGGTTCCTGCACGTTGGTCACGGGGTCCGGCTTCAGCGCGTGGATCATGTCCGGGAACTTGATGGCGTCGCGGATGAAGAAGACCGGCAGGTTGTTGCCGACCAGGTCGAAATTGCCTTCCTGCGTGTAGAACTTGGTGGCGAAGCCGCGCGGGTCGCGCGTCGTTTCCGCACCGGAGCGGCCCGGGATCACGGTCGAGAAGCGCACGAACACGGGCGTGACGGTGCCCTTGGCGAACAGCTTGGCCTTGGACAGGTCGGACAGGTCGTCAGTGGCGGTAAAGCTGCCATGCGCGCCTGTGCCGGTGGCGTGGACCACGCGCTCGGGAATGCGCTCGCGGTCGAAGCGCTGCAGCTTCTGCACCAGGTGCACGTCCTGCAGCAGGGTAGGGCCGCCGGGGCCGGCGGTCTGGCTGTTCTGGTTGTCGCCGACGGGGGCGCCGTTGTCCTTGGTCAGTGTCTGCGTCTGGGCTTGCGCGCCGGTCGCAAAGGCCGCGATACCGGACAACATGACGAGGCCGCACAACACTGCGCGGGCCGGCTGGCTGGCGAGAAGATTGCTCATATACTCTTTCTATTGATTTCTATGTTTAGAGAATGCTTATGCTATCGGCTCGGCTGTCATTATTGAAATTTATTGTAGCTATCAGTTAGATAGTTGTTGCCTAAAACTCCACGCCGGGCCGGCCGCAGTAGAATCGAATAAAACCCCACCAAGGAGACCCGGCATGACGACCACCACCTGGCACGAACGCGCCCGCGACCTGCAGATCGACGGCCGCGCCCTGATCGACGGCGAACGGGTCTGGGCAAGGAGCGAGCGGCAGTTCGACAATCACTCGCCTGTCGACGGGCGCAAGCTGGGCACGGTGGCCCGTTGCGACAGCGCCGACGTCGACGTCGCGGTGGCGGCCGCCCGCGCCGCCTTCGAGGACGGTCGCTGGGCCGCTTTCGCGCCCGCGAAACGCAAGCGCGTCCTGCTGAAATTCGCCGACCTGATGGGCCAGCACGCGGCCGAACTGGCGCTGCTGGAAACGCTGGATATGGGCAAGCCCATCAAGTACAGCCAGGCCGTCGACGTGGCGGGCGCCGCCAATTGCATCCGCTGGTACGGCGAAGCCATCGACAAGGTGTATGGCGAAATCGCCCCCACCCCCAGCGACAGCCTGGCCTTGATCACGCGCGAGCCGGTCGGCGTCGTCGGTGCCATCGTGCCGTGGAATTACCCGATGCTGATGGCGGCGTGGAAGATCGCACCGGCCCTGGCGGCGGGCAACAGCGTCGTATTGAAGCCTTCGGAAAAGTCGCCGCTGACGGCGCTGCGGCTGGCCGACCTGGCGCTGCAGGCGGGCATTCCGCCGGGCGTGTTCAATGTGCTGCCGGGCTTCGGCAATGAAGCGGGCAGCGCGCTGGCGCTGCACATGGATGTCGACTGCATCGCCTTCACGGGCTCCACCCGCACGGGCCGGCAGATCATGCAGATGGCGGGCCAGTCGAACCTGAAGCGGGCCTGGATGGAGTTGGGCGGCAAGTCGGCCAATATCGTCTGTGCCGACTGCCCGGACCTGGCGGCCGCCGTGGCAGCATCGATCGGCTCGATCTTCTTCAACCAGGGCGAAAGCTGCAATGCGCCGTCACGCCTGTTCGTCGAGGAATCGATCCGCGAGCGCTTCATCGAGCAGGCGCTGGCGCTGGTGCCGGCCTTCGCGCCGGGCGATCCGCTCGACGACAAGACCGTCATGGGCGCCATCGTCGACGATATCCAGTTGAACACCGTGATGGGCTATATCGAGCAGGGCAAGGCGGCCGGCGCACGGCTGGTGGCGGGCGGCGAGCGGGTCAGGCTGGAGACGGGTGGCTACTACGTCGCGCCCACCATCTTCGACGGTGTGGACGCCGGCATGAGCATCGCCCGCGAGGAGATCTTCGGGCCCGTGCTGTCCGTGCTGGGGTTCACGGACGTCGACGAAGCCGTCCGCCAGGCCAACGCCTCGCCCTACGGCCTGCACGCGGCCGTGTGGACGGCGGACCTGTCGAAAGCCATCCGTACCTCACGCGCGCTGCGCGCCGGCACGGTGCACGTGAACCAGTACGACAACGACGACATCACCGTGCCCTTCGGCGGCTACAAGCAGTCCGGCAACGGCCGCGACAAGTCGCTGCACGCGCTGGATAAATATACGGAGTTGAAGACGACGTGGATTCAGGTCTAGGGATGCGACGTGCCATGATCATACCCAAGACCGAGGACCGGGACTGACCCGGCCCTTGCTCCTGCGGGCTACCGGTTTCAGAACCGGTAATTCACCTTCACCGCCGCCACCCGTCCGCGCGGGTCGGCCTGGGTGAAGTCGAAGAAGGTCTGCGACGAATCCCACGACGGCCGCTTGTCGCCCAGGTTCTGCACGATCAGGCTGACGGTGGCCGAAGGTAGCGCCTTCCACGCCAAGGTCACGTCGAAGGTGCCGACCGGCTTGACGCGCTCGCCGGGCCGCGTGGTCTGGTCGTAGCCGTCCACGTAGTTCCACACCAGCGTGTTCGACCAGGCGCCGACGTCCCAGGTGGCGCCCGTGACGCCGCGCCATTTCGGGATGGAGCCGAACCAGTTGTTGCCGGCGCCTTCCGTCAGCGGCTCGCCCAGCGCCAGCGGCGCCTCGAACTTCAGCACGCGGCTCAACTGGCTGTTAATGGTCAGCTTGCCGAATGCGGCCAGCGGCAGCGTGTGGCGCAGGTCGACGTCGATGCCGGAGACGTTGCGGTCGCCCTGGTTGGCGTACTGGCGGTACAGGGTCAGGATGCGGCCCTGCGCGTCGCGCACCACCTTCTGCGGCGCCTGTGCCTCGTTGGCGATGATATTGTCGGCCGACTCGGTGTCGATCACACCCTTGGTCTTGATGCGATAGTAGTCGACGCCGATGCTGGTGCGGCTGCTCGGGGCCAGCACCACGCCCAGGTTCAGGTTGTTCGACCGTTCCGGCCTCAAGTCGGCGTTGGCGATGGTCAGGTTCGTCACGCCGCGCGCCTGGGTCGGCGAGATCGGGTCGCGCGGGTCGACCACGTTGCCGTAGCTGACCGACGTCGAGTTGGTGATCTCCGGCAGCGACGGCGCGCGGAAGCCGCGCGAGACGGTCCCGCGCAGCAGCAGCCACTGGGCCGCCTGCCAGCGCACGCTGGCCTTGGGCGAGAAGGCGCTGCCGAAGTCGCTGTAGCGGTCGGCGCGGCCGGCCAGGTTGACCGTGACATCCTTCAGTACCGGCACGTTGAACTCGGCGAACAGCGCCGCCACGTCGCGCGTGCCGTCGATGATGTTAATCGCCGGGCGCAGCTCGGTGCCGGACAGGACCGCCGTCGACGTCTGCGAATCCATCTCCTCGCGGCGCCACTGGGCACCGGCCGCGAAGCCGAGTGGTCCGGCCGGCAGTTGCAGCAGCTCGCGCGTGGCGGAGAAGTCCACCGTCGTCAGCTTCGATTCGGCCGGGCGCAGGGTGGACAGGCGCAGGCGCTTGCGCACCGCCTCGCCGTTGTTGGCCTGGTTGACGAAGTCGTAGCTGCCGTCGGCCAGCACCTTCTCGAATTCGTAGCGGTTGACGAAGTTCTGCACCGTCTCCTTCAACTTGCTGCCCGAGCGGCCGATGGAAGCGTCATAGTCCCAGCCGGCCACGGTGCCCTTGGCGCCGGCCAGCACGCGGAAGAAGTCCACCTTGTCCTGCTTCATGCGCGCGCCCAGGTCGAACAGCGTGGCGTTGATGGACAGCGGCGTGGTGCCGGGATTGTTCGGATGGCCCACGGGCAGCACCACGGGGATCGTGTCGAGCTGCTGCCTGGTGTTGTTCCACGCCCGCAGGCCGCTGCCCACCGTCAGCGGCGCGCCGAAGGTCTGGTCGGCGCGCGAGTGGCCGTACAGCAGGTCGGCGTAGGCTTCGTTGTTGTCGTCGATCTTCACGGTGCCGCGCAGCGAGGCGTGCACACGCTTGATGCCGGGGATCAAAGTGCGGTACTGGGCCGGATTGAAGGCCAGTACCTGGCCGCTCTTGCCCGGCGTGATGGCGCTGTAGGGCTGCAGCTGCAGCGGGCCTTGCAGGCCGCCCAACAGCTGGGTGGGATTGCCGTTGACGTAGTTGGTCGGGGTCCAGCCAAGGGTGCCGCTCGGATTGCCGCGGAAGTCGCTGTCCTTCAGCCACGCCACGTCGGTCTGCTGCAGGGTGTCGCGCTGCTGGGCGTCGACCGACAGCACCACGCTGTAGCCGTCGGTATCGAGCTTGCCGAAGCCCGTCTGCAGCGCCGCGCTCTTCTCGCGCTGGCCCGTGCCCTCGGTCGAGCCGCCGTACTGGCCCGTCACCTCGGTGCCCGTGAATTCCTTGTACAGGATCAGGTTGACGACACCGGCCACGGCGTCCGAGCCGTACACGGACGACGCGCCGTCCTTCAGTACCTCGATGCGCTGGACCGCCGCCATCGGCAGGCTGTTCAGGTCGACGAAGACTTCCTGCAGGTCCTGCGCCGTCGCGTACGGGCTGACGCGCTTGCCGTTAACGAGGATCAGCGTGTTTTTCTGGCCGATGCCGCGCAGCGACAGGCCGGCCGTGCCGGCCGAGAAGCTGCCCGTGTACTGCTCGTTGTAGCTGTTTCCGCTGTTGGCCGAGATCGCGCGGATCACCTCGGCGATGCTGGCCTTGCCGCTGGCGGCGATCTCCTTGGCCGAAATCACCTGCACGGCGCTGGCGCCTTCCTTCTGCGTGGTGCGGATGTTCGAGCCGGTGATGACGACCTTGTCGATGGGGGCCTGCTCCTGCGCGATGGCGACCAGGGGCAGGGCGGCGGCGATGGCCAGGACGAGCTGGCGCTGAAGTGGTTGATGCATGGTTTCCTCTTGGTGGGAGTGACCCCGTCACGATGCGACAGGGCGAGCGCCGCCCAGGCCGGCCTTGTGGGACGGTGCGGGACAGCAGGCTTTAAGGTGAAGGCTTGGTGTAGTGGCTACAGCGTGCTTTGGCGGCACATGCACTGCGCCATGCACAGCATGTACAGGACGTGGCGGTCGGCGATGTGAGACGGGTAAGGCATGGACGGTCGGGCAATCAGGTGAAGCGGGAGTTCACACTATACCGACGGGGGACGCGGGGACGAACGAATAAAAAATGGAAAGCTTATGCAAAAAAACCGGTGTCAGACACCGGTTTTCGGGAAACTAGTTGCTTCAAAACCGGTCGGTCCGCCGCAGCGGTCTGACACCGGTTTTTTGGCAACTAATGACCGTGGCCGGGCGTGCGGTGGGGTCAGAAGCAGTGTTCCAGCGCCGGGAAGCTGCCGTCCTTGACGGCGGCCACGTAGGCGCCGAAGGCCGCTTCGATGCTGGTTTGGCCGTCCATGAAGTTCTTCACGAAGCGGGCCTTGCGGCCGGGGAAGACGCCCAGCAGGTCGTGCATGACCAGCACCTGGCCCGAGCAGTCCGGGCCCGCGCCGATACCGATGGTGGGAATCGACAGGGCCGCCGTGACGTCCTGGCCGACGGTCGACGGCACTGCTTCGAGCAGCACCAGCGACGCGCCGGCAGCCTGCAGCTTGAGGGCGTCGGCCTTCAGCGCCTCGGCGCTTTCCACCGTCTTGCCCTGGACCTTGTAGCCGCCCAGCTGGTGGACGAACTGCGGCGTCAGGCCAATGTGGGCGCACACGGGCACGCCCCGTTCGACCAGGAAGCGCACCGTCTCGGCCAGCCAGCCGGCCCCTTCGATCTTGACGATATGGGCACCGGCCTGCATCAGCTGCACGCAGCTGGCCAGGGCCTGTTCCGGCGTGCCGTAGCTGCCGAACGGCAGGTCGGCCATGATCATCGCGGACTTGGCGCCGCGCGCGACGGCGGCCGTGTGGTAGGCCACTTCCTGCACCGTTACCGGCAAGGTCGACGTGTGGCCGTTGCAGACCATGCCCAGCGAATCGCCGATCAGCAGGATCTCGACGCCGCTGCGTTCCATCAGCGACGCGAAGCTGGCGTCGTAGCAGGTCAGCATCGCGATCTTCTCGCCGGCCGCGTGCAGCGCGCGCAGCGAGGGGATCGTGATGGCCTTGTTGGCGACCGCCTTGGCGGCCGGTGCCGGCGTGCCCGCCGCGGCAGGGGCCGGTGCGGCCATTTCTTTTCCTTGCAGATAACCAGACATGGGAGCCCTTCAATAATGTGCTGACGGCGCGTATTCTACCCCGCAGCACGACCGTGCGGAAAACTGTGGCACGGCCCCTCGCCGGACCCCGCCGCCTTACCAGTACTTCGGATAGCGCGCGCTGCGCGTGGCGTTGTTGTAGGCCAGCGCGACGCAGACGATGACGAGGGCGCCCAGCAAGGTGGGGAACAGCAGGAAGCTCCATCCGGGCTGGGACAGGAACACGATCACGGGGTTCGAGCCGGCCGGCGGGTGCACGGTGCGCGTCACCATCATCACGGCAATGGCCGTGCCCACGGCCAGCGCCACGGCCCACCACGTCGGCCCGAACAGGTGCAGGAATACCAGGCCGATGGCGGAACTGAACACGTGGCCGGCGACGACGTTGCGCGGCTGCGAGAACGGCACGTCCGGGTAGCCGAATACGAGCACGCAGGAGGCGCCGAAGGAACCCAGCACGAGCACGGTCGACATCACGTCCGTCAGGGCCGCCACGGTAGCGATGGCGAGGACGCCGCCCAGCCAGGCGAGCAGCACGTTCTTGTGGCTGGGTTGGGGCGGCAGGTCGGCGCCGTCGCCGCGCAGTTTCGTGAGGAAGGCATACATGGCAGGTCCTTTCAGGGTGGGTTAAGTGCAATCATGCCAAACGTTTGGTATGTTTGACTGGTGGTTCGACGACGCCAGTGTGGCACGGGAATTTCATGATCTTTACGGTTTTATGTCACGACAGTGTCGTGGCCGTGCAGGCTTCCAGCAGCCGCGCGTGCTGGCGCCGCAATGGCGAGATATTGCGCCAGATGCGGTTCATCAGGATGCAGCCCTGGACGATGGCGACGGCATCCTGCGCCCGGTGGCGCGCTTCCTCGGGCGGGAAGTAGCGCGAGAACACCACCATGTAGCAGTCCAGCCAGTCCTCGAAAAAGCGCTTGATCTTCGGGCTGAACAGCTCAAAGGAACCGCCGATTTCCAGGCTCAAGTTGGCCAGCAGGCAGCCATGGGGGTGGTCGGTGAAGAAGCGCTCGACGGCCAGGTTGAACGCTTCCAGTTCCTGCACGCCAGGGTCGTCGCTGTCGCGGATGATCGCGAAGATGGTGTCGCGGTAGAACTGGTGCACCTGCTCCAGCGCGGCCACGGCCAGTTCTTCCTTGCCGGAAAAGTGGTGGTACAAGCTGCCCTTGGTCAGGCCGCAGGCCTTGGCGATATCGTCGATGCTGGTGGCCGAGTAGCCCTTCATCCGGAACAGGCCGGCGGCGATATCGACCAGGTCGACTTTTTCGATGATCTTGCGCATGGCTGGGTGTCAAACATACTGAATGTTTGGCTAGATTACGCCGTCCGGTCCGCTCCGTCAACATGATGAAAACTTCACCAGGTCATTACAAATCTTGGAATATTCAGCGCAGTAAACCAAACAAACGTTCGGTAGCATCCCATCCGTCAGTCCTGCTCTATTGCAGGGGCTGGGCCGGGGCGAAGGCGTCGTTCGCCCAACTTTCCAAAACATATTTCGAAAGCCAGGGAAAACATGAACACACCAGAACTACTCGACAAGGTCCTGAAGATGGAGGTCGGCGCGGTCCACCTGCCCGATATCGCGTTCCGCGAATACCAGCCGGGCTTGCGCAAGGGGGTGCTGATCCACCCCCTGTTCGACAACACGAAGGACGATCCGAAAGGCTCGGATGCGGCGCTGATCCGCTACCTGCCCGACGCCTTCACGCCGCGCCACCTGCACATGGGCTATGAAATGGTGTTCGTGTTGCAGGGCGATTACATCGAGAACGACGTCAGCTTCGCGCCCGGCTCGCTGATCATCCGCGCGCCCGGTACCACCCATGAAATGCGCTCGAAGAACGGCTGCACCATCCTCGCCATGCGCGACGTGCCGGTGCAGCAGCTCACGTGAAGGCCAGCCATGAAGATCATCTCGGCAGATGAAGCGGCGCAGCTGGTGCAGGATGGCTGGACCGTCGTTCCCGGCGGCTTCGGCAGCTGTGGCCACCCGGATACCCTGACGGAAGCGCTGCGCCGGCGCTTCGACGAAACGGGCAGCCCGCGCGACCTGTCCCTGCTGTTCGGGGCCGGCCCGGGCGACAAGGCGGGCCAGGGCGTCGACATGCTCGCCGTTCCTGGCCTGGTGGCGCAGGCCATCGGCGGCTTCTGGGGCCTGTGCCCGGCGCTGGCGGACATGGGGCTGAAAGGCGCGATCGAAGCCCACAACTGGCCCCAGGGCGTCGTCAGCAAACTGTTCGCGGCCATCGCGGCCGGGGCGCCGGGCGTGCTGACCCACGTCGGCCTGGACACTTTCGTCGACCCAGACGTGGAGGGCGGCGTGATCGACCGGCGCAAGTTCGCGCCGCTGGTGCAGAAACTTGACTTCGACGGGCGCCGCTACCTCTTCTACCCGGCCCGGCGCGTCGACTGCGCCCTGCTGCGCGGGACCGCCTGCGACAGCGAAGGCAATATCACCTTCGACGAAGAGACCTCGTACATGGACGCGCTGGCCCAGGCCCAGGCGGCCCACAACAGCGGCGGCGTCGTCGTCGTCCAGGTCAAGCAGCTGCTGGACAGCCCAGTGCCCAACCACCGCGACGTGAGGATACCGGGCTTCCTGGTGGACTATGTCGTGCTGGCGCCGCAGCACCGCCATCCGCAGACCTACGGCACCTTCTACGACCCGGCGTACACGGGCGCGCCGGCCGTGCGGCGGCCCGCGCCGGCCAAGGCCTTCTCCTGCGCCAAGCGCATCGTCGCGCACCGCGCCGCGCTGGAACTGGCGCGGCATCCCGGTGCCAACGTCAACCTGGGCATCGGCATTCCGGCGCTGATCGGGGCGCAGGCTCGCGCGCTGGGCATGGCGGACTTCACGCTGACGGTGGAATCGGGCCTGATCGGCGGCGTGCCGGACGAAGGCCTGTCCTTCGGCGCCGTCATGCATCCGCGCGCCGTCATCGAGCAATCGGCGCTGTTCGATTTCTATGACGGCGGCGGCATCGACGTGGCCTTCCTCGGCTTCGGCCAGGTCGACGCGCGCGGCAACGTCAACGTCAGCAAGTTCGGCGGGCGCTTCGTCGGTTCCGGAGGCTTCATCAACATCTCCCAGTCGGCAAGGAAGATCGTCTTCTGCGGCACCCTGACGGCCGGCGGCCTGGCCGTGGAGATCGTCGACGGACGGCTGCGCATCGCCCGGGAAGGGCGCACCTGCAAGTTCCACACGCACGTGTCGCAGCTGACCTTCAACGGCGAACGGGCATCCGCGCAGGGCAAGGAAGTGCTGTACGTGACGGAGCGGGCCGTGTTCCGCCTCGGCACGCAGCGCCTGGAGCTGCTTGAGCTGGCACCCGGCATCGACGTGGCCGACATCCGCCGTGCCGTCGACTGCGACTTCGACGTCGCCACCACATTGAAACCCATGGCGGGTTTCGAATCGATTCATTGAAAAGCTAAAGATATTGGAGCAATACCATGGTCATTACTATCGTAGGCGGCGGCGCGACGTCGTTGGCATTCCTGTATAACTATATCGCCGCCGTGCCGGCCGAACGCCGGCCGGAGACCACCATCTACCTGGTCGAGAAGCGCGGCGTGTTCGGCCCCGGCGCCGCCTATGCGCCAGACGTGGCGTCGAACATCCTCAATACCAAGACGGGATTCATCACGCCCTTCCACGACCGCCCCGGCGACTTCCTGGACTGGCTGCAGGAGAACGGGCAGCAGTGGCGCCGCCACTTCCCCGCTTTCGATGCGGACCCGGACAGCTATGCGCCTCGACCCCTGTTCGGAATGTACCTGCAGGCGCGGATGGCCTGGGTCGTCAAGCAGGCGCTGGCCGCCAACATCCGCATCATCCAGGTCGACGCAGAAGTGATCGACGTCGCCGCCGTCGGCAATGGCTACATCGCCCGCACCAACTGCAGCCTGACCCTGCATTCGGACCATGTGTTCCTGTGCTGCGGCACCTTGCCGGCACGGCAGGTGCCGTTCGCGGGCGAGGCCGGCCGCATCCTGCCGAATCCTTACCCGGTCGCCGAGTTGCCGCACAAGATCCCCCTGGATGCCAAGGTCGGCATCGTCGGCGCGCGCCTGAGCTGCATCGATGCCGTCATCGGCCTGGTCGAGGGCGGCCACCGCGGGCCCATCGTCATCCATTCGCGCAGCGGCTATTTCCCCTGCGTGCGGGGCACCCAGGGCCGCATCGTGCCCGAGTACCTGCGGCAGGACCGGATCGAGGCGCTGGTGCGCGCCAAGGGCAAGCTGCGGCTGGCCGACATCGTCGGCATGGTCAGGCAGGAGATCGCCCTCGCCGGCGGCGGCGAACTGCCGCCGGACCTGGTGCGCCCGCCGGCGCCGCCCCTTGACCTCGTCGCCTACCTGGAGCGCGAAATCGCGCTGGCGCGCGGGCCCCGCCCGTGGCAGGCGGTGCTGTATTCGACCAACGCCATCATCGACCAGCTGTGGGCGGCGCTGAAGGAAAGCGAAAAGGCGCTGTTCCTGGCGGACTACTTCAGCGCCTTCATGAGTTACAGGGTGTCGATCCCGACGGAGAACGCAGCGAAGGTCCTGGGCTACCTGAAGTCCGGCCAGCTGCGCTTCCAGGCCGGCGACTTCTCGATCGAGGCCGATGCCGGCGGCAAGCCCCTGGTGCAGGCGCGCGGCGACCGGCAGCAGGCGGCGCTGGGCTATGACTACCTGATCAATGCCACCGGTTCGCCGCGCACGGCCCGCCAGCTGGACTCGACTCTGCTGGCCAACCTGCTGCAACGGGGCACGGCCGTGGCGCATCCGCTGGGCGGCATCGCCGTCGATCCGCGCAGCTATGAAGTGATCGGCGTGGGCGGCCGCAAAGGCAGCCTGCATGCGCTGGGCGAGCTGACGACGGGGACCTTCTTCTTCACCAGTGCCCTCGACATCAACGCCCGCCATGCCCGCAGCTGCGCCACGGCCTTCGCACAGGCGGCGTTCAACGCGGCCGAGGTGGCGCAGCCGCGCCGGTTGCAGGGGTAAGGCCGGAGGAGGGCGCGGTCAGCTGCGGAAGATGAAGTAGACCGCGCCCACCAGGCACAGGGCGGCCCAGATGTAGTCGGTCTTGAACGGTTCGTTCATGTAGATCATCGCGAAGGGCACGAACACCGTCAGGGTGATCGCTTCCTGCATGATCTTCAACTGGGCCAGGCTGTACTGGGTATGGCCGATGCGGTTGGCCGGTACCTGCAGCAGGTATTCGAACAGGGCGATGCCCCAGCTGATGAAGGCGGCGATCCACCAGGGTTTGCTCGACAGGCTTTTCAGGTGGCCGTACCAGGCGATCGTCATGAAGACATTCGACAGGGTCAACAGGCCAACGGTCTGCGCAATCACGGGGATCTGCATGGGAATACTCAGGAAAGAAGGGTGATGCCCTGGTCCGCCACGCCGGGCGCGAAGGCGGCAGCCGGACCGAGGCCGGGAATATCGAGTTGCGGGGCCAGTTCCAGCAACGGCACCAGCACGAAGGCGCGCTGCGTCATGCGCGGATGCGGCACCGTCAGGGTGGCGCTGGCGATGCGCTCGTCGCCGTACAGCAGCACGTCCAGGTCGAGCGTGCGCGGAGCATTGCGGTAGGGACGCTCGCGGCCATGGGCCAGCTCGATGCCGTGCAGCGCCTGCAGCAGGCTCTCCGCGTCCAGGCTCGTGTCGACGCGGGCGACGGCATTGATGTAGTCGTCGCCGGAGGAATCGATGGGCGCGGTGGCATACAGGCTGGAGACGCCCGTGACCTGCGTGCCGGACAGCCGGCGCAGGCGCGCCACCGCATCCTCGACGTTGGCGCGGGCGTCGCCCAGGTTGGCCCCGATGCCGATATACGCAGTGACCACGTGCCCTTACTCGCCGGAGTCGCGCGGCACGTCGGCGGGCGCGCCTTCGCCGGCGGGCTTGCGACGGCGCGGGCCACGGCGGCGCTTGCGCGGTGCGGCCGTGGCTTCGGCGGCGGCGTCGAAGTAGGCGTCGTCGGCGGCCGCCTCGGCAGCCGCTTCTGCCACATCCTTGTCGGCGTGTTCACCCGCGTCGGCATGATCGTCATGCTCGGCGTGTTCGTCCTGCTCGGTGCCTTCCGGCGCGTCCTTGTGGCGCTGGCCGCGGCGGGCCGGGCGCTTGCGCTTGGCGCCGGTGCCGGAGGCGGCCGACACCAGTTCGGCGCGGGTGATCTCGTCGCCCTCGTAGAACGCGGTCCACCAGTCGCCCAGTTCCTGATCCAGCTCGCCCGAGGCGCAGCGCAGCAGCAGGAAATCGTAGCCGGCGCGGAAGCGCACGTGCTCCAGCAGCTTGTACGGATTCTTGCCGTTGCGGCGCTCGAAACGGGGCTGCATGGCCCAGATGTCGCGCATGTCCGAACCGATCTTGCGCTGCAGGGCCAGCTTTTCTGTCTGCGAGTCGAGCACTTCGTCGGCCGCCAGGTGCAGCGACGGGATTGGGAATTCGCCGGCGGCCTGGTAGGCGTTCCATTTTTCCAGCACCTGGTGCCACAGCAGCGAGGCAAACAGGAAGCCCGGCGACACCGTCTTGCCGGCCGCGATGCGGCGGTCGGTCGAGTCCAGCGCCAGCGTGACGAACTTGAAGCCCAGCGGCTGCTCCAGCACCACGTCCAGCAGCGGCAGCAGGCCGTGATGCAGGCCTTCCTTGCGCAGCTGCTGCAGGCAGGCCAGCGCGTGGCCGCTCATCAGGAGCTTGAGCATCTCGTCGAACACGCGCGCGGCGGGCACGTTGTCGATCAGCGGTGCCATCACGGCGATCGGGGCCGCCGTGGACGGCTCGATGTCGAACTTCAGCTTGGCCGCGAAACGCACCACGCGCAGCATGCGCACGGGGTCTTCGCGGAAGCGTGCCTCCGGCTGGCCGATGATGCGCAAGGTGCGCGCGCGGATGTCGCGCATGCCGCCATGGTAATCCAGTACCTGCTGCGTGGCCGGGTTGTAGTACATCGCGTTGATGGTGAAGTCGCGCCGCTCGGCATCCTCGGCTTGCGTGCCGAAGGTGTTGTCGCGCAGGACGCGGCCATGTTCATCCTTCGGTGCGTTGGCCGTGGCGGTGCCGCGGAAGGTGGTCACCTCCAGCAGGTCCTGGCCGAACATCACGTGCACGATCTGGAAGCGCCGACCGATGATGAAGGCGCGCCGGAACAGCCGCTTGACTTCTTCCGGCGTGGCGTTGGTGGCGATGTCGAAGTCCTTGGGCTTGACGCCCAGCAGCAGGTCGCGCACGGCGCCGCCCACCACGAAGGCCTCGAAGCCGGCTTCCTGCAGCGTCGACGTGACGCGCACGGCGTTCGACGACAGCATCTTCGGATCGATGCCGTGCTGCTCCGGTCCCAGTATTTCGAGTTCGTTGGCGCTGCGTGTTTCCTTGACGCCCAGGATCTTGCGGATAAATTTCTTAATCATTGAATAGATGGAGTAAAGGCCAGCCTTGCGCGGTTGCGTGCGTGGTCAGCGCGGCGTTGGGGTTGGTCGCTACGGGGTGTGTGACGATCGACATCAGCGGCAGGTCGTTGTGCGAATCGCTGTAGAAGTAGACGGCGTCGAAATGGTCCAGCGTTTTGCCCATCTGTTCCAGCCACGCCTTGGTGTGGACGATCTTGCCCTCGCCCTGCGTGGGCGTGCCGCCCAGGCGCCCCGTGATTCGGCCGTCCACTACTTCCGGCATGGCCGCGATCAAGTGTTCGATGCCGAAGGCCTTGGCGATCGGCGCGGTGACGAAGTGGTTCGTCGCCGTCACGATGGCCACCAGGTCGCCCGCGTCCAGGTGCTTTTGCAGCAGCTGGCGCGCGGCGGGGCGGATATTCGGCTCGATCACCTCGGCCATGAACTGCTGCTGCAGCGCGGCCAGGCGTTCCGGCTCGATGGTCGCCAGGGTGCCCAGAGCGAATTCCAGGTATTCGACCGCGTCCAGCGTTCCGGCTTGGTACTGGCCGAAGAAATCCCGGTTGCGGCGTTCGAAGGCGGCCGTATCGACGGCGCCCACGCGGCACAGGAATTGTCCCCATTCGAAATCGGAATCGATCGGGAGCAGGGTGTGGTCGAGGTCGAACAGGGCCAGGTTCATGCAGTCTCTCAGTTTTCAGTCTTTCGCCTCGGCCTGCAGCCACTCGCGCAGCAACGGCAGGGTGATCGGGCGTTGGGTTTCCAGGGAATATTGGTCGAGCGAGTCCAGCATCGAGGACAGCGAGCGCATGTCGCGCCGGAAGTGCGACAGCAAATAGGGTAACACGCCGGGCGACAGCGTCAGCCCACGGCTGGCCGCCGCCTGCGACAGGGCCGCCACCTTTTCATCGTCCGACAGGCCGTGCAACTGGTAGATCAGGCCCCAGCCCATGCGCGTGCGCAGGTCCTCGCGCACCGGCAGCACGGCCGGCGCCACGGCGCCGCTGCACACCATCCAGGCACCGTTGGCGCGGATCTCGTTGAACAGGGCAAAGGCGTCGATCTGCGCCACCGGCGACAGCTTCTCGCAATCGTCCAGCAGGTACAGGTCGATCTCGGGCGAATACACGAATTCGGACTCGATCGAGAACGGCGAGATGTAGCGCGCGCGCTCCGTCGCCGCCAGGGCTTTCAGGATATGCGACTTGCCGGCGCCGATTTCGCCCCACAGGTAGGCGAAGTGCTCGCGCGCGGTGCGCTGGGCGAACTGGCGCATCAGCGCCGCCACCTCGGCATTGCGGCCCACCTCGAACGATTCGAGGGTATGCACCGGTTCGGCGCCCAGGTCCAGGACCAGCTGCTTCATCGCGGCTGCCCCGGCTTCCTGTTGGTCTGCATCGTGTTTTGGCTCATCACAGCATGCATTATAGAAGCTGCCGGCGCAGGGGGACCGGGAAGGGTGGCGCGGCGCTCGCCCGGGATGCCGTTTGTTCTTGTTTTTCGGTCATCGGAAATGGCATGAAGTGGGAATGGCTGGATTTTTTAGGGGAAGGGACGGGCCATTTTGATAAAATAGCGGACTTGCCCCAATTCGCACCCAAAAAGTATGAATTGCGGCCTCCGCCTTCTATTTTACCGCCTCCGCTGCGAAATACACCATGAGCCAACCTTCGAATGTATCCCTGTCCTACCGTGACGCCGGCGTCGATATCGACGCGGGCGATGCCTTAGTTGAAGCGATCAAGCCGTTTGCCAAGCGTACCCTGCGCGAAGGCGTCATGGGTGGCATCGGCGGCTTCGGCGCGCTGTTCGAGATCAGCAAGAAGTACAAGGAGCCCGTACTGGTGTCCGGCACGGACGGCGTCGGCACCAAGCTGAAGCTGGCATTCGAGCTGAACCGTCACGACACGGTCGGCATCGACCTGGTGGCCATGAGCGTCAACGATATCCTCGTGCAGGGCGCCGAACCGCTGTTCTTCCTCGACTATTTCGCCTGCGGCAAGCTGGACGTGGCCATCGCGACGGACGTCATCAAGGGCATCGCGCAAGGCTGCGAGCAGGCCGGTTGCGCCCTGATCGGCGGCGAAACGGCGGAAATGCCCAGCATGTACCCGGCCGGCGAATACGACCTGGCCGGTTTCGCCGTGGGCGCGGTGGAAAAATCGAAGCTGATCGACGGCACCAGGATCGCCCCGGGCGACGTGATCCTGGGCCTGGCCTCGTCGGGCGCGCACTCGAACGGTTACTCCCTGGTGCGCAAGATCATCGAAGTGGCCAAGCCGGACCTGGACGCCGACTTCCACGGCCGCAAGCTGGCCGACGTGCTGATGGCCCCGACCCGCATCTACGTCAAGCCGCTGCTGGCGCTGATGGAAGCGATGGACGTGAAGGGCCTGGTGCACATCACGGGCGGCGGCCTGGTGGAAAACATCCCGCGCGTGCTGCAACCGCACCTGACGGCCGAACTGGACGGCAAATCCTGGACCATGCCACCGCTGTTCCAGTGGCTGCAGCAGCACGGCGGCGTGGCCGACGCGGAAATGCACCGCGTCTTCAACTGCGGCATCGGCATGACGGTGATCGTCTCGGCCGACAACGCCGACGCAGCCATCGCCCAGCTGACGGCCGCCGGCGAAACCGTCTCGCGCATCGGCACCATCCGCGCGCGCGCCGAAGGCGAGCATCAGACCATCGTCGTGTAAGCGGCGTCGACCTGAAAAAAACCCGGCCGCGGCCGGGTTTTTTGTTTTGCGAGCACTGAGCTGGGCCCACCGGGGACTGTCCCCGGTTTTTCGCATGCGTTCCGGAAGCCGAGCCAAAGTCCGAGACTGTCCGGATTTTTCCGTCAGAAGATTCGGGGACTGTCCCGGATTTCTCTTACTTGCGCTGCTGCGCCCGGCGTTTCAGGAAAGCCTCAGCGTACGCCTGTTCCTTCACCTTGGCTTCGGCCAGCGTCGGCACGGCCATCGCGCGCCGCAGCGAATCGGGCACCGTGGGGTCGACCGGGACCAGCCGCGGCGGCCGGAACGCGTGCGGCGACTGGTATTGCGTGCCGAAGCGCTGCGGCCTGCCGACATTGATCAGGAAGCGGTCCAGGCTGGCCGCCGCCAGCCACTTGGCCCGCTCCTCGCCCTTGCCGATGGCGATCACGCACAGGTCGTGCGCCAGCAGGAAGTCGTCCGGCTCCGACGCATGCTGCAGCACCATGGCCGCGTGGTAGTAGTCCGCGCCCGTCGCCAGGGCGTTTGCCGCCAGCAGTTGGCGTACCCGCGCCTGGCGCCGCTCATCGCGTTCGCTGACGACCTCCCAGTCGATCGGTTCGCCCGGTGCCACAGCGCGATCGGCCTGGTCGTCGGCGTACATCTTCGCCAGTTCGGCGTTGGCCGCTGCCGGATCGGCTGGGGTAGCGACGGCCGGTGCAGCCGCGAGCAGCAGGGCGAGGCAGGCCGTGCCGGCCGGTAAGGGAAATCTGAAGGTCATGGCATCACCGCCGCCGCCGGCGGCATTGAGGATAGTGTTTTTATTATCACTTACGTCGGCCGCACGCCTTCCTGTCAGATTCTGCGGACTTCGGAAAAATCCGGGACTGTCCCCGAATCTTCCGAAGTGCGGACCTGCGTTGTGCGCGCTCAGCGCCGCAGGATCTTCGGCACCCGCGCGCAGCGCAGCCGGAAGGCGTCTGGCATGCCGGTGCCCAGCAGGGGGCGCAGGTAGAGACGGAAGGCGTCCGTCACGTCGGTGCCGCTGGCGGCGATGAATTCGTCTTCCATCGTGCGCGTCTTGCCGGCAACGTCCGAAAGCGGCAGCAGCGCGTAGTCGGCCGAATAGAAGCCCGTGCGGCGGATCGCCACCGAGCCGTCGCGCTCGCCCCAGAAGGCGTACTGCACGGCCTTCTCGCCCACTTCGCGGGCCTCGCGCTGGTCGACGTCGGAGACGCAGCCGATGAAGGAGCGCTGCAGGTAGCCGAAGGTGTCGCCGCGCACGCGCTTGATGCCCAGGCGCGCCTTGATGGCGTCGCACAGCAGGTCGGCCAGCGCGCCCGTGCCGGACAGCTGCACATTGCCGTGCGCGTCCTTCTCGACGTCCTTGGCCAGCAAGGTGGCGATCGGCGCGCCGCTGGCGTCGTGGATGCCTTCCGAGACGGCGATGACGCAGCGGCCGTGGCGCTCGTAGGTCGCCTTGACGTCGGCCAGGAAGCGTTCCAGCTCAAAAGTGCGTTCGGGGACATAGATCAGGTGCGGGCCGTCGTCGGGGAATTTTTTGCCCAGCGCGGCGGCGGCCGTCAGGAAGCCGGCGTGGCGGCCCATGACGACGCCGACGTAGACGCCCGGCAGCGCCGCGTTGTCCAGGTTGGCGCCGGCGAAGGCCTGGGCGACGAAGCGGGCCGCCGACGGAAAGCCGGGCGTGTGGTCGCTGCCGACCAGGTCGTTGTCGATGGTTTTCGGGATATGGATGGCGCGCAGCGGGTAGCCGGCGGCACGGGCCTGCTCGCTGACGATGCGCACCGTATCGGACGAGTCGTTGCCGCCGATGTAGAAGAAGTGCTCGATCTCGTGGGCGCGCAGCACGTTGAAGATCTCGGCGCAGTATTTTTCGTCCGGCTTGTCGCGCGTGGAGCCCAGCGCGGACGACGGCGTGGCTGCCACCAGCTCCAGGTTATGGCTGGTTTCCTGCGTCAGGTCGACGAACTCTTCGTCGACGATGCCACGCACGCCGTGCAGCGCGCCATACACGCGGGTGACGTCGCGAAAGCGGCGCGCCTCCAGCGCCACGCCCACCAGCGACTGGTTGATGACGGCGGTCGGACCGCCTCCCTGTGCCACCAGAATCCTGCCAGAGCCCATGCGCGTCTCCTTTGGAAAGGCGGCCGGTCCAGTGCCGGCCGAGCCGCCAGCTTACTCCGTTTTCGCGCGCGTGCTCACTCCTGGCCGGCGTTTTCGAACAGTTCGTTCGGCACGTTGTAGGTAAAGCTCTTCATGTCGAACATCAGCTTCCATTTGCGCGCCTCGACCGGCTGGCCGTCCATCGTGCCGCCCGCCGTCACGGTGATCGGCACGGGGATATTGCCGCTGACGGTGCCGGTGCGGTAGGTCCAGCGGCGCTTGTCGCAGCGCATCGGCTCTTCCGGTTCCTCGATGTCCTCGCCTTCCACGTCGGGCGTCACGTGGTTGACGTAGGCATCCCAGCTGGCCTTGGCCTCGGCGCAGGGCACGCCGGGTTCGTAGTCGCTTGCACCGGGGAAGCTGGCCAGCACGGCGATCTCGTCGCCATGCGGTGCCAGCACGGTATTGGTGACGGTGACGGGCGTGACCTTCGCATCGCTGCCTTCCTGCACCTTGATGACCCATCCCCACAGGTTCTCGCTGAGCGCCTCGAAGTGCACCTGCTCGGGCTTGACCGCCTGCGCCGTGGGCGACACGACCTGGGTGTTCACCTGGGTCAGGCCGCCGTCGTGCGGCACCGTGGGCCGCACGTGGAAGACGCCGTAGGCCGAGCCTTCGCCATCGGTGGCGGCACCGCTGGCGACGAAATACAGCTCGTCGCCGTCGGCGCCATCGGGGATCTTGGCCTGCTGGACCACGCGCATCAGGTAGGTGCGGTTGTCCTCGCCCACATACAGCCAGCCCTTCTTCGAGGCCGAGTATTTGCCGTAGGTTTCGGCCATCATGCTCTCGATCACGGCCGCTTCGTCGATCGTCACGCGCGCCGGCGCCGCCGGCTTTTTCGAATGGTCGTACACGGCGTAGCCGACCAGGGCCAGCGCCAGCAGGCCGAACGTGGCGAGCAGGTACAGCAGGGCGCGCAGCCAGCGCCGGCGGGGCCGTGCGGATACCGGCGCAGTCGTCGCGGCGACAGGGGGCGCGCTGGGCGCGTCGGGTTCTTTCAGGTCATCCATGGTGTTCTCGGCACATCGTTTTTAAAAAGACAATTGTCAATTGTATATCAACGGACGCGGCCGCTCAAGGCGCCGGGCCGGCCGCGCCGGTGCCGATATGGCGTTCCAGGAAGCGCTCGACCCGGGTCCAGAAGTCGATGCGGGTCTGCGGCAGCGCCCAGCCGTGGCCTTCGTCCTGGTACTCGACCCATTCGACGTTGCTGTTGGTGGCGCGCACGGCGTCGCGGAAGCGGGTACCGTGGACCATCGGCACGCGCTCGTCGGCGGTGCCATAGGCCAGAAGCAGCGGCTGGCGGATGCGGGCGGCCTGCTCCAGCGGCGACGTGGCCTTCAGCTGCTCGGCATCCTTGACGGGGTCGCCGATCAGCTGGGGCATGCCGTAGCGCTTGAACTCCTGCGGCACGTCGGACGCATAGCGCCAGTTGCCCGTGTACATCAGATTGATGTCGGTGACGCCGACCCAGTTGATGCCGCATTGGTACAGCGCGGGATCGCGGATCAGCCCCATCAAGGTGGCATAGCCGCCGTAGCTGGCGCCGGCGATGCAGATGCGGGCCGGGTCGGCGTGCCCCTGGGCGATGGCCCAGCGGGCGCCGTCGGCGATATCGTCCTGCATCGCCAGGCCCCACTGTTTCAGGCCGGCCGCGAAGTGGCGCCGTCCGAAGCCCGTGCTGCCCCGGAATTCCGGCTGCAGCACCGCATAGCCGCGCGAGGCGAGGAACTGCACCTCGGGGTCCCATTCCCAGCGGCTGCCCCGCACATACGGCCCGCCGTGCACCAGCACCACCATGGGCAGGCGGGCCGGCCGCTGGCCGGCCGCCGGCGGCGGGACGCCCGGCGGCAAGGTCAGCATGGCGGGAATTTTCAGGCCGTCGCGCGCCGTGTAGCTGACCACGTGCTGGTGCCCCATCGCGCCGGCACGGATCTGTTCGTGGGCCATCCCGGCCTGGCTCAGCTTGCGCGTGGCCGTGTTGTAGACGAAATACGCTTTTGGCTGGGCGTCCGAAAACGCCGTCACCAGCACGTTTTTCGCATCAACGCTGCGCGGCACGGTCAGCAGGTTGATCGTGTTCGGCAACTGGGCATCGACACTGGCCTGGATGGCCTTGAAGCCGGGATCGAACCATTCGGTTTCGTACGCTTCGCCCAGGTAGCGCAGGCCCAGCAGCCGCTGGCTGTTCGCAATCAGCTCGCCCGAGAAATCGAAGTCCTGCACGCGCAGCACCGGCCGGGCGCTGACGGCACCCGTAGCCTGGTCGACCGTGTGCACCGCCCGGTGATCCTGGCCCTGGTAGGCGGTGGCGTACAGCGTGCCGTCCGGGCCGAAGCCCAGCGGGTGGAAGGACTTGCCGTCGTTGATGTAGGCCTTGAAGGTCGTCAGCGTCCGCCACTGGCCGGTCGCGCGGTCGCGCAGCCAGATCGACACCACACCTTCGTCCCACGACGTGGCCAGGCGCGGTTCGCCGTCGTGGTCCAGCATCCAGTCGATGGCCGTGAAGGGCGCCGCCACGCGGGTGGTGCGGCCCGTGGCGGTGTTGAGGCGCAATAGTTCCACCGCTTCCTGCCGGTTTCCGTTAAACGAAATATTGCGGACGTGGACAAAGTCGGAATCCTGCTTCCCCACGCTGTCCATCATGTAGGTATGCCAGGGCAGCATGCGCCGGTCGTTGCCGCTGCGCAGGATGGGATTCGTGCGCTCGGCCAGCTGCCGGAACATGGAGCCGTCGCGCAGGGCCGTGTACAGCCCCGGTGCGTAGCGCATCGCACCCACGGCCAGTTGCCGGTCGGTCGTGTTGAACAGCAGCCGCTCATCGTTGACCCACTGGACCTCGCCGATATCGACGTCGATGAAGCCGGCCACCCTGCTGACGGAATTGTCGTCCAGGTCGACGACGACGAGCGCATCGCGGCCCGTCTTGACGGCGACCTTGGCGGCCAGGTAGCGCCCGTTGGGCGACAGCACGCCCCCGGTAAAGCCGGGGTTGTTAAAGAAGGCGCTGGCCGGCGGCGGCGTGGCGCCCGGGGCGGCCAGGGCCGGCATGGCCGCGCACAGCAGCCAGGTGAAAACGAAAACGAGGAGACGCATGATGGTTTCTAAAAAGTGATAGGGGGCAGGCGGCGCCGGCCCGGTGTCATTTGGCGTACACTGCCGGTGCTCCTTCCACCGACCAGGCCCACGACATGACGATCCAGACGCTGCTTGCCGCCCTTTCCCTCGCCGCCCTTGCCGCCTGCAACAGCAAGGTCGACCCGCAACTGCAGGCCGACCAGATGACGCTCAGCGACGCCACCTGCGCCCAGGCGGAAATCGGCAGGATCGCCGACGAAGCGGTGCGCGAGAAATTCGCGGCCCGCTGCGCCCGGCGGGACGCGGCGCCGAAGAACTGAATGACACCCGGCGCCGGGTGGCGCTAACGGTCAGGCAATCAGGCCGTCGAACTGGAAGTCGCCCGCCACCAGCGAGCGCACGCCCGTCAGCGTGGCGACCTGGGTCAGTTCGGCTGCCGAAACCGCCCCGTCCTCGCCGGCGGACGTGAACACGAAGACGCCGGTGACGCTGCCATTGCTGACGGCGAAGACCGCGCCATCGGCATGGCCGTCGGCCGTACCGATGGCCGCTGCCGCCGTGGCGGCCGACAGCAGCCTGGCGTCCGTCTGGACGAACGCCAGTTCCGTACCCACTCCCGCCGCGTCGAACACGAGGCGTTCGCTGCCCGAGACGAAATCGACGATGGTGTCGAGCGCATCGACGCCCACGTGGAACACGTCGTTGCCGGCACCTCCCGTCAGCGTGTCCGCACCGAGGCCCCCCACCAGCGTGTCGTTGCCGAGGCCGCCGGCCAGCTTGTCCTTGCCGTCGTTGCCGACGATCAGGTTGGCCAGCCCATTGCCCGTGCCCGTGAAGTTGCCTGCCTTGCCGTTGATGCCGGTGTAGTACAGCGTCTCGACGTCGGCCGCCAGCGTGTAGGTGGCCAGCGAGGTCCGCACCGTGTCCATGCCCGCGCTGGCCAGCTCCACCACCTTGTCGCCGCTGGCATCGACCCGGTATACGTCGTTGCCGGCGCCGCCCACCAGCCGGTCGTTGCCGGCGCCGCCGTCGAGCGTGTCGTCGCCGCTGCCGCCGTCCAGCACATTGGCCGCGCCGTTGCCAGTCAAGACGTTGTCGCCGCCGTTGCCCGTCACGTTGACGGTTGCCTTCGACGTCACGACGGCGTTTTCGACGTTCGCCGCAAGGGTATAGGTGGCGGCCGAGGCGATCGCCACCAGCGCCGTGTCCGTGCCGCCGTCGGCCGCTTCGACGATGGTGTCGTCCTTGTTGTCGATGGCGTAGCGGTCGTCGCCGCCCAGGCCGGTCATCGTGTCGGCACCGCCCTGGCCGTCCAGCAGCTCGGCGTCCATCGTGCCGGTGACGCGGTCGCCCCACGCGCCGGGGCCGCCCGCGCCGGCCAGGTCGGCGAAATCATAGGCCTGCTGGCCGAAGTGGAAGGTCTCGACGTTCTTGACGACGATGACGGCCTGGCTGGCCTTGTCCGTCAGGCGCAGCTCGCTGTCGCCCGTGCGCACCGTGACGAAGCTGTCCAGGCTTGGCAGGAAGACCGCCGAGTCCGTCCCGGCGCCGCCGTCGAGGCTGTCCTTGGCGCCGCCGTACATCAGCACATCGTTGCCGTCGCCGCCCGCCAGGCTGTCCGCGCCGATGCCGCCCACGAGCGTGTCGTTGCCCTGCATGCCGGACAGCCTGGCGCCGGCCGCCGACATCGTCATCAACAGGTTGTCCAGCGCGTTGCCGGTGCCGGTGAAGGCGCCGGCGCCGGTGTACAGCATCTGCTCGACGAAGCTGCCCAGCGTGTAGCTGGCCAGCGTGGTGCGCACGGCATCGTTGCCGCCGCCCGCCAGTTCGATGACGACGTCGCCGGCATTGTCGATCACGTAGAAGTCGTCGCCGGCGCCGCCGGCCAGCGTGTCCTTGCCGACGCCACCGTCCAGGGTGTTGTCGGCGGCGTTGCCAGTAATCGTATTGTTCAGCGCATTGCCGGTCCCGTCGATGGCGGCATTGCCCGTCAGGACCAGCGCTTCCACGTTCTGGCCCAAGATATGGCCGCGGTCGGACTGCACCGTGTCGCTGCCGCCATTGGCCAGCTCGACGACCTTCACGCCGTCGTGCTTGACCACGTACACGTCGTTGCCCGCGCCACCGGCCAGCATGTCGTCGGCCTGCGCGCTGGCGATGGTGTCGTTGGCGGGCGAAGCGACGTTGAGCGTGACGTCGGCCAGGCTCAAGGTGCCGGCATCGAAGCGGAACTGTTCGACATTGCGCACCAGGACCGTGTCGCCGCCGGCCTTGTGCGTCAGGCGCACTTCCGTGGCGGAAACTTTTTCGCGCGCATAGTCGGCCAGTTCACCGGCCAGTACCAGGGTATCGGTGTCACTGCCGCCATCGACGGTGTCGTTGCCGCCGTCGGCGACCAGCATGTCCTCGCCCAGGCCGCCCTGCAGGCTGTCGTTGCCGCCATTGCCGGCCAGCGTGTCGTTGCCGGCGCCGCCGTCGAGCGTGTCGTTGCCGCCTTGGCCGTCCAGCAGGTTGTGGCCGGCGTTGCCGGTCAGCTTGTCGGCGAAGTCGCGCGAGCCGGACAGGCCTTCGATGGCCAGCAAGGTGTCGGTGCCACCGAAGCCGTCGCTGGCCTTGCCGGTGGCCAGGCTGGCCGTCATGGCGGCCTTGGCGTCGAAGTAGTCGGCCACGTCGTAGCCACCACGGCCATCCAGCACGTCGTTACCGGCGCGGCCATTGAGGCGTTCGCCGGCGTCGCCGCCCTGCAGCGTATCGTTGAAAGTCGAGCCACGCACGATTTCGATGCCCGCCAGCGTGTCGGTGCCGGCCAGGCCGTCCTGCGCGGTGCCTGCGGCCAGGTCGACCGCCACGGCGGCGGTGCTGGAGATGTAGTCGACCGCGTCGGTGCCGCCGGCGCCGTCGATGACGTCGTTGCCGCCGTTGCCGGTGAAGATCTCGATGGCCGCGCTGTCGGAACCCGTGATGGTGTCGTTGAAGTTCGTGCCCAGCACGCCTTCGATATTGGCCAGCGTGTCGGTGCCGCCGCTGGCATCCGTGGCGCTGTGCATGCCCAGGTTGACGGTGACGCCCCGCCCGCCCGTGTTGATGTAGCTGACGAAATCGGTGCCGGCACCGCCGTCCAGCGTGTCGTTGCCGGCACCGCCCTCGAGCCATTCGACCAGGGGGCCGTTCGATCCGGTGATGCTGTCGTTGCCGCGCCCGCCGACGACCTGGTTGATGTTGACCAGGGTATCGGTGCCGATGTCCGCGCCGGTGGCCGTCTGCTGGCCCAGGTCGATGGTAATGGCCTGGGTCGAGAAGCCGTAGTAAGCAATATTGTTGTTGTCGTAGTACAGGGTATCGGTGATGGCCCCGCCGTCGACGCTGTCGTTCCCGCCGCGTAAGTCGAACATTTCGGTGACCAGGGCCGTACTGCCCGTGATCGTGTCGTCGAGGCCGCTGCCAAGCACGCCGTTGATGTTGATCAGGATGTCGGTTCCGCCCATGCCGTCGCTGGCCTTGCCGGTGGCCAGGTTGACGTTGGCGCCGGCGGTGGCATCGAGATAGGAGGCCTGGTTCAGATCGTTGCCGACGATGATGCCGCCGTCCAGCGTGTCGTTGCCGGCGTCGCCGCGCAGCTGGTCGCTGCCGGTACCTCCCAGCAACAAGTCGTTGCCGCCGTGGCCGTACAGGCCGTCGTGACCGGCATTTCCGGTCAGCTTGTCGTTACCATCCGCGCCATGGATGTAGTTGGTGGCGGCGTTGCCGGTGCCCGTGAACGCGGCCGTGCCCGCGTAGCGCAGGTGTTCCAGGTTCGGGGCCAGCGTGTAGCTCGCCAGCGTGGTCTCGACCAGGTCGTAGACGTTGGTGGCATCCACACCTTCGACGATGACGTCGGCGGCATCGTCGACGATGTACAGGTCGCCACCCGTGCCGCCGATCATCGTGTCAGCACCCGCGCCGCCGTCGATGCGGTTGCTGCCGTCGTTACCGGTGATGGTGTTTTTCAGGGCGTTGCCGATGCCCGTCAGGTTGGCGCTGCCCATCAGTTCCAGGTTTTCCACATTGTCGGCCAGGCGGTGGCTCAGGGTGGACAGGACCGTGTCGGTGCCTTCGCCTGCCTGCTCGACCACGCTCACGTAGGCGTGACCGATCCAGTAGACATCGTCGCCGCCGCCGCCCATCATGGTCTTGTGCTCTCCTGAGCTCGTGAAATAGTCGGCCTTCGGCGTCGCGACGCCCTGGCGCAGGGTATCGATGCTGTAGGCGACCTTATTGAAATAGACGGTTTCCAGGCCGCGCAGCAACAGCATCTTGCCCGACGAAACGTCCAGCAGCCGCGTATCGGTGGCATTCACGGTCGCCACGCAGTAGCGGTTGCGGTCACTTGGCAGCCAGGCCGTGTCATTACCGGCGCCGCCGTCCACCAGGCCTTCCATGCCACGTGCGACGACGATGTCGTCGCCGGTGCCACCGAACAGCGTGGCATCGCCCTCGCCGCCGAACAGCGTATCGTTGCCGGTCCCGCCGTCGAGCAGGTCGGTTGTGCCGCCCGCTTCCAGATAGTCGTTGTCGGCGCCGCCCAGCAAGGTATTGTTGCCATCGAAGCCCCACAGGCTGTCGTTGCCTGCGCCGCCGTCGAGCCGGTCGTTACCGGCACTGCCGCTGATCTTGTTGTCCAATGCATTGCCCGTGCCGACGAAACCGCTGCCGGTTTCGTGTTCCAGGTTCTCCACGTTCGCACCCAGCGTATAGCTGGCCAGGGTGGTCATAACGGTATCTTCGCCTTCGCCCGGCTTTTCGCTTACCTTGGTCGCGGTGGAATACACCAGATACGCATCGTCCCCCTCGCCACCCGCGAGCGTGACATTGAGCACGCTGGTGGCCTCCATCAGATCGTCGCCACTTGTGCCTGAAATTAGTGCCATGAGTACATCCCTGTTATCGTAGTTAAATTATATTTTTGATAAATGATAACATTGGGCAAGTCATCGGCGGCAATTTTCGGCGGTCGCTCAGTCTCCTTCCGGCGTGCGGATATGCGTCACCAGCGCGGCACTGCGCGCGTCCGGCGGCGGTGTCGCCAGGCTGACGAGCACCAGCGCCAGCAGGCCTGCAGGCACGCCGAACACGCCGGCCGAAATGGGCGCGATGTGGAACCACTGGTCGGCAGCGCTGCCGCCCAGGGTAGGATTGGTATGCAGCATGTAGAACTGGCAGACCAGGTAGCCCGTCGCCATGCCGGCCAGCGCGCCGTAGTGGTTGGCGCGGCGCCAGAACACGCCCACCACCAGCGCCGGGAACAACGTCGACGCCGCCAGCGAGAACGCGGCGCCCACCAGCGACAGGATGTCGCCCGGCCGGGTCGAGGCGGAGTAGGCGGCCACGAACGCCACGCCCAATAGAATCAGCTTGGAGATGGTGACGCGTTTCTGCGTCGAGGCCTTCGGATCGATAGTCTTGTAGTACACGTCGTGCGACAGCGCATTCGAGATCGCCAGCAGCAGGCCGTCGGCCGTGGACAGGGCCGCCGCCAGGCCGCCGGCCGCCACCAGGCCGGAGATCACGTACGGCAGGCCGGCGATTTCCGGCGTGGCCAGCACCAGCACGTCGCCGTCGATGGCGATTTCGGCCAGCTGCACGATGCCGTCCGCGTTGATGTCGGCAATGCTGATCAGGGGATTGGCCCGGTCCACGTTGGCCCAGTACGACACCCACGTGGGCAGGTGGGCGAAGTCGCTGCCCACCAGGGCAGTGTAGACGTCGTATTTCACCAGCACCGCCAGGGCCGGAATGGTCAGGTAGATCAGCAGGATGAAGAACAGGGTCCAGAACACGGAAATGCGGGACTGGTCCACCGACGGCGTCGTATAGGAACGCATCAGGATATGGGGCAGGGCGGCGGTGCCCAGCATCATGCAGAAGGCCAGCGCAAGGAAATTATTGCGCTTGCTGTCCGAGTCCTCGCGGCTGGCGCCGGGGAAGGGTACGGCGTGCGGCGTGACAGGGCGGGCCCGCGCCAGGTTCTCGTCGCGCAGGGCGGTCCAGGCGCCGACGGCGTCGTCGGCATTCTTCGGGTAGGCGATCAGGGCCCGCTCGGCGCTGCGGATGTCGATCAGCGATGCGTTGCGCTGCCGTACGCTGTCGAGTTGATGCTGCAGCGACGCGCGGCCGTTTTCCCACGAGGCGGGCAGGCCGTCGAGGCGGTGCTGGTAGTCGTCGGCGCGCTGGCGGAAGACGGCGCGCACCTGGGCTTCCTTGTCGTCCACCATCAGGGCCGCCTCGCGCGCGCTCAGTTGCGGCAGCAGCTTGCCGTAGGCGACCTGGGGGATCGGGTTGCCGCTGTGCTTGGCCGAGAGCCACATGGCAGGAATCAGGAAGGCAGCCAGGATGATGATGTACTGCGCCACCTGGGTCCACGTGATGGCGCGCATGCCGCCCAGGAAGGAGCACACGAGGATGCTGGCCAGGCCGAGAAAGATGCCGACCGAGAAATCGACGCCCGTGAAGCGCGACGCGATCAGCCCCACCGCATAGATCTGCGCCACCACGTATGTAAACGAGATCACGATGGTGGCGGCGACGGCCACCAGCCGCACCGCGCGCCCGCCCCCGGCGCCGCCGTAGCGGGCCGCCAGGAAGTCGGGAATCGTGTACTGGCCGAACTTGCGCAGGTAGGGCGCGATCAGCAGGGCCACCAGGCAGTAGCCGCCGGTCCAGCCCATGATGTAGGCCAGGCCGTCGAAGCCGTGCAGGTACAGGCCCCCGGCCAGGCTGATGAAGCTGGCCGCCGAGATCCAGTCCGCCGCCGTCGCCATGCCGTTGTACAGGGCCGGCACGCGCCGCCCCGCCACATAGTATTCCGCCACGTTCGACGTGCGGCTGACCAGGCCGATCGACGCATACAGCACGATGGTGGCGAACATGAACATATAGCCGATCCACACGCGCGGCATGCCTTCGTTTTCCAGCACGGCCAGTGCGACCAGGAAGGCAGTGAAACCCAGGGTGAAGAAGCCGTAGTAGCGCGTCAGGCGCTGGAAGAAGGCGCGCTGCGCGGCGCGGCTGGAACTCACGCGGCCTCCCGCGCGCGGCGCCAGCGGCGGTCCAGCCAGTGCATGCGCCAGGCGTAGATGCCGATCAGGGCCAGGTAGACCAGCGAGGCACCCTGGGCCGCCAGGTAGAACGACAGGGGCCAGCCGAAGACCGTCAGGCCATTCAGTTCGCGGGCGAAGAAGACGGCGAAAAAGCCCGTCAGCAGCCAGGCCAGCAGCAGGATCGCGGTGAGGCGGCGGGTGGCGCGCCAGTGCCGCGCGAGGCGCTCGTCAGTCATCGTTCATCATCCACGCTTGTTATCCACGCTTGTTATCCAAAATAGGGCGGTTCGTCGTCCACGGCGGCCGGCGCCGGCCGGGGCGGGAAGGTCAGCCGGAACAGGCTGCCCGGGTATTTCGGCTGCGTGGCGCGCGGGTTGCTGAAGACGTCGATCTCGGCGCCGTGCTGCTGCGCGATCTCGCGCACGATGGCCAGTCCCAGGCCGCTGCCTTCGACATTGCTGCCCAGGATGCGGTAGAAGCGCTCGAACACGTGCAGCCGCTCGGCCGGGGGAATGCCGGGGCCCGTGTCCTCCACTTCCAGCACGGCCGCCACGCCGTCGGCGCGCACCCGCACCGTCACGCTGCCGCCGGCCGGCGTGTAGCGCAGCGCGTTGTCGATCAGGTTCGACAGCAGCTCGCGCAGCATGACGGGATTGCCGTGGATGTCGACGGGGCTGTCCGGCCCTTCGTAACCGAGGTCGATGCGGTGGCTGAACGAAGCGGGCACCCAGTCGCGCACGGCGTTGCGGGCCACGTCGGCCAGGTCCAGCAGTTCGAACGGCGCGCCCGACTGCGGCTGGTTCTCGGCCCGCGCCAGCGCCAGCAGCTGGTTCACCAGGCGCGTGGCCGCTTCCGAGCTTTTCGCCAGCTGTTCCAGCGAGCGGTGGATTTCCTGCTGGTCGGTCTGGCGCAGCGCCAGCTCCGACTGCATGCGCATGCCGGCCAGCGGCGTCTTCATCTGGTGCGCGGCGTCGGCGATGAAGCGCTTCTGCATGTCGATCGACTGCGACAGGCGCGCCAGCATCTCGTTGAGCGAGCGCACCAGCGGCGTGATCTCTTCCGGCACCTGGGTCGGCGCGATGGGCGACAGATCGTCCGACGGGCGCGCGCGGATGCGTTCCTGCAGCTCGGCCAGCGGCAGCAGCCCACGCGACAGCGCGAACCACACGAGGCCCAGCACCACCGGCAGGATGATGAATTGGGGCAGGATCACGCCCTTGATGATTTCGTTGGCCAGCTTGGCGCGCTTTTCCAGGGTCTCGGCCACCTGCACCAGGGCCAGGCGGGGCGGGCGCTGGGCATCGTCTTCCAGGTTGACGTAGGCATAGGCCACGCGGATCGGCGTGCCGTGCAGGTTATCGCTGCGAAAGCGCACGGCGCCCGCGTGCAGGGTGTCGTCGTCGGCCTGCGGCTCGGGACGGGGCAGGTCGCGGTCGCCGTCGATATAGCCGCCCTGCGGTCCCAGGATCTGGAAGTAGATGCTGTCGATATCGTCGGCGCGCAGGATGTCGCGGGCCGAGCCGGGCAGGCGCTGCACCAGCTTGCCGTTCACTTCGCGCACCTGCTGGGCCAGCACGGTGACGGAATCCTCCAGTGCGTGGTCGAAGGGCTGGTTGGCGATGGACTTGGCCACCAGGTAGGTGATGGCGATGCTCATCGGCCACAGCAGCAGGAGCGGCGCCAGCATCCAGTCGAGGATTTCGCCAAACAACGAATGGTGGATCTCGCCTTCTTCCTCGGGCGCATTGTTCCAGCTCTGGTCGTCGGCGCTCACGGGGGCTTACTTGACGTCGGCCGGGGTGGCACCGCTGTATTTTTCCAGGCAGTAGCCCAGTCCGCGCACAGTGGCGATGCGGATGCCGCCCGTCTCGATTTTTTTTCGCAGGCGGTGCACGTACACCTCGATGGCGTTGTTGCTCACTTCCTCGCCCCATTCGCACAGGTGGTCGACCAGCTGCTCCTTCGACACCAGGCGTCCCGTGCGGGCCAGCAGGATTTCCAGCAGGCCCAGCTCGCGCGCCGACAGTTCCAGCATCTGCTCGTTGATGTAGGCGCTGCGGCCGACCTGGTCGTAGGTCAGCGGGCCGTGCTTGACGACGGTGGAGCCGCCGCCCTGGCCGCGGCGGGTCAGCGCCCGCACGCGCGCTTCCAGCTCGGACAGGGCGAAGGGCTTGGCCATGTAGTCGTCGGCGCCCAGGTCCAGGCCGTTGACCCGCTGTTCGACCGAATCGGCCGCCGTCAGGATCAGCACGGGCAGCAGCGAGGCGCGCGAGCGCAGGCGGCGCAGCACTTCCAGCCCGGACAGCTTGGGCAGGCCCAGGTCCAGGATCAGCAGGTCGAATTCCTGCGTGGACAGGGCGGTATCGGCCTCCTGCCCGTTCTTGACGCAGTCGATGGCATAGCCGGACTGGCGCAGGGAACGCGTCAATCCGTCCGCCAGGACGCTGTCATCTTCGGCTAGTAAAATACGCATGGTGATCCGCACAAGAGTAGCTTTCATTTTACTCAATGCGCGGGGCTTTGGCGGCCGAACTGGGGGTGCGCACGCCAGTATAAACAGCGCTTGCAAAAACCACTGGATGCATATACAGTATCGGCTGAACGAAACGATTAAGGCGAAAGATGATCATGGACGACAAGAAAGCGGCAGTACCTGCATCGGAAAAAGCCAAGGCGCTTGCCGCAGCGCTGGCTCAGATTGAAAAGCAGTTCGGCAAGGGTTCCGTGATGCGCATGGACGCCAGTGCTCCGCTGGAAGAAGTGCAGACCGTCTCCACCGGCTCGCTGGGCCTGGATATCGCCCTCGGCGTCGGCGGCCTGCCGCGCGGCCGCGTGGTCGAAATCTACGGTCCTGAATCGTCGGGCAAGACCACGCTGACCCTGCAGACCATCGCCGAGATGCAGAAAATCGGCGGCACCTGCGCGTTCATCGACGCGGAACACGCGCTGGACGTCACCTATGCCCAGAAGCTGGGCGTGAACCTGCACGAGCTGCTGATCTCGCAGCCGGACACGGGCGAACAGGCACTGGAGATCTGCGATGCGCTGGTGCGCTCCGGCTCCGTGGACATGATCGTCATCGACTCGGTGGCGGCGCTGACGCCACGCGCCGAGATCGAAGGCGATATGGGCGACTCTCTGCCGGGCCTGCAGGCACGCCTGATGTCCCAGGCACTGCGCAAGCTGACTGGTACGATCAATCGCACCAACACGCTGGTCATCTTCATCAACCAGATCCGCATGAAGATCGGCGTGATGTTCGGTAGCCCGGAAACCACGACCGGCGGTAACGCGCTGAAGTTCTACGCCTCCGTGCGCCTGGACATCCGCCGTACCGGCTCGATCAAGTCCGGCGACGAGGTGATCGGTAACGAAACGAAGGTCAAGGTCGTCAAGAACAAGATCGCGCCGCCGTTCAAGGAAGCCCACTTCGACATCCTGTATGGAGAAGGCACGTCGCGCGAAGGCGAGATCATCGACCTGGGCGTGGAAGCGAAGATCGTCGAGAAGTCCGGTTCCTGGTACAGCTACGGCGGCGAACGCATCGGTCAAGGCAAGGACAATGCCCGTACTTTCCTGAAGGAACGTCCGGCACTGGCCCGCGAGATCGAGAACAAGGTCCGCGCTTCGCTGGGCGTGCGCGAACTGCCGCCTTCGGCGGGCGACGGCGAAGCGCCGGCCCCGAAACTGAAGGCCGTCGACTGATCACCGCAGCGCAGCAAATCCAGTAAGATGCCAACGCCACCGACCGCTTCCGCGGCGGTGGCGTTTGTCGTTGGCGCAGGCCCGGCCTTTGCCTTGGGCCTGGTTCTACCCGTTTCGGCACTCATCGATAATCAAAACTCCACCTTTGCGTCACGTCCCATGCGAGCTCCACCCCCCAGCCTGAAAGCCCGTGCCCTGCGCCTGCTCTCCACCCGCGAACACAGCCGCCTGGAGCTGGGCCGCAAGCTGGCCCGTCATGCGGAAGAGGGCGAGGATGTCGAGGCGCTGCTGGACTGGCTGGAAAAGAACAAATGGCTGTCGCAGGAACGCTTCTCCGAATCCCTCGTGCACCGCCGCTCGGCCCGCTACGGCAACAGTCGCATCCTGGCCGAGCTGCAAAGCCACGGCATCCAGGGCGAAGCGCTGCAGGAACTGAAGGCGGGGTTGGTGGAAGACGAAGTGGCGCGCTGCTGCGACGTCTGGCGCCGCAAATACGGCGAAGTCGCACCCGATGCGGAAGGCCGTGCCAAGCAGATGCGCTTCCTGATCCAGCGCGGTTTCTCCCAGAAAGCCGTCCGCGCCGCCATGAAGGGCTACGACCCCGACGACGACTTCGGCTAAAAACTGGGGACAGCCCCCATTTTGCCGGCAACTATTCCTCGACCATAGGGACAATCTCCGATTTTCATTTCTCTACAACAGGGGACTGTCCCCGGTTTTGCAGTTATAAGCTGCGTAGTTGTAAAAGAGACACATGCGATTCGTAGTGTGAATGGCAAGATTGCAGCGCTTTTTACTCTGCAGTGCAGCATAAACCCGGCAGTTGTACGATCACATCGCTCGCGTAGCCCTGTCCGGTGTGCTACACTTTTGTGGTTTTATGCAGCACCGCGGGTGCGGTGGTTGTCCGTAGAAGCTGCGGCAACGTACTTTTCTGTACATGGCTGCTTACTAATTTGGCCGCGCAAGCGGCATCGGTGTTTATGTCCCTGTCAACTCCAGTCTCACGTCGCGCGCTGCGTCATACGCGCGCCATCGACATCCAGGCGTTCGCGCGCGAGGATGGCTTGTGGGACCTCGACGCCCATATCACCGACATCAAAGTGGCCGACACCCTGCTGGCTTCCGGCCTGCGCCCGGGCGGACAGCCCCTGCATGATCTCTGGTTGCGCATTACCGTGGACCGGCAGCTGACCATCGTCGCTGCCGAAGCCGTTTCGGACGCCGTGCCTTATACCGGCTTCTGTAACACCATCGGTCCCGCCTATGGCGCCCTCGTGGGCCTGAACCTGATGCGCGGTTTCCGGCACGAGCTGAAAGCGCGCCTGGCCGGTATCGCCGGCTGTACCCACCTGACCGAGCTGGCGCAGATCCTGCCGACGGCCGCCGTCCAGGCCTTCGCCAACGACGTCTGGCCCACCTATGACAGCGCCACCGCCGTCCAGCCGACCGAGAAACCGTTCCAACTCGACAAATGTCACGCCCTCCGAACCGATGGCGGGGCCGTTGCCCAGTTCTACCCACGCTGGGTGGCCAAGTCCGCCGACACAGCCTAGGTGCCGCACGACCGCAAGATCCGTAACACCGTTTGCACCCATTAGTACCATTAACCATTCAAATCTGTATCAGAAGGGAAGCCAGCATGAAAATCCATGAGTATCAAGGCAAAGAGATCCTCCGAAAATTCGGAGTGACGGTTCCGCGCGGCATTCCGTGCATGACCGTGGAAGAGGCGGTGAAAGCTGCCGAGACGCTGGGCGGCCCGGTTTGGGTGGTGAAGGCGCAGATCCACGCCGGTGGCCGTGGCAAAGGCGGCGGCGTCAAGGTTGCCAAGTCGCTGGAGCAGGTCAAGGAATACTCGGAACAGATCATGGGCATGCAGCTGATCACGCACCAGACCGGCCCTGAAGGCCAGAAAGTGCGCCGCCTGATGATCGAAGAAGGCGCCGACATCAAGCAGGAACTGTATGTTTCGCTGGTGACGGACCGCGTTTCGCAGCGCGTGGTGCTGATGGCATCGTCCGAAGGCGGCATGGACATCGAGGAAGTGGCCGAGTCCCATCCCGAAAAAATCCACAACATCATCATCGATCCGGCCGTGGGCCTGACCGACGCGGATGCCGACGACGTCGCCCGCAAGATCGGCGTGCCGGAAGGTTCGATCGCGGACGCCCGCGCCAACCTGCAAGGCCTGTACAAAGCCTACTGGGAAACGGACGCATCGCTGGCCGAAATCAACCCGCTGATCGTCACCGGCAACGGCAAGATCATCGCCCTGGACGCCAAGTTCAACTTCGACGCCAACGCCCTGTTCCGTCATCCTGAAATCGTCGCCTACCGCGACCTGGACGAAGAAGATCCAGCCGAAGTGGAAGCGTCGAAATTCGACCTGGCCTACATCTCCCTGGACGGCAATATCGGCTGCCTGGTGAACGGCGCCGGCCTGGCCATGGCCACGATGGACACCATCAAGCTGTTCGGCGGCGAGCCTGCCAACTTCCTGGACGTGGGCGGTGGCGCCACGGCCGAGAAAGTGACCGAAGCATTCAAGATCATGCTGAAGAACCCAGGCCTGAAAGCCATCCTGGTGAACATCTTCGGCGGCATCATGCGTTGCGACGTGATCGCCGAAGGCGTCATCACCGCATCGAAGGCCGTTTCCCTGCAGGTACCGCTGGTCGTGCGCATGAAGGGCACCAACGAAGACCTGGGCAAGAAGATGCTGGCCGACTCCGGCCTGCCGATCATCGCTGCCGATACGATGGAAGACGCAGCCAAGAGCGTTGTCGCCGCCGCTGCCGGTCAAGCATAATTTAAGGAACCAACATGTCGATTCTGATCAACAAAGACACCAAAGTCATCACCCAGGGTATCACCGGCAAGACCGGTCAGTTCCACACCCGCATGTGCCGCGACTACGCGAACGGCAAGAACGCCTTCGTGGCAGGCGTGAACCCGAAGAAAGCCGGCGAAGACTTCGAAGGCATTCCAATCTTCGGTTCCGTGAAGGAAGCCGCAACCCAGACCGGCGCGACCGTGTCGGTGATCTACGTCCCACCAGCAGGCGCTGCCGCCGCGATCTGGGAAGCCGTCGAAGCCGAACTGGAACTGGCCATTTGCATTACCGAAGGCATTCCAGTCCGTGACATGATGGAAATCAAGGACCGCATGGCCAAAGCCGGCTCGAAGACCCTGCTGCTGGGTCCTAACTGCCCAGGCCTGATCACCCCTGATGAAATCAAGATCGGCATCATGCCAGGTCACATCCACAAGAAGGGCCGTATCGGCGTCGTGTCCCGTTCGGGCACCTTGACGTACGAAGCCGTCGGTCAGCTGACCGCGCTGGGCCTGGGCCAATCGTCGGCAGTGGGCATCGGCGGCGACCCGATCAACGGCCTGAAGCACATCGACGTGATGCGCATGTTCAACGACGATCCTGAGACCGACGCGGTCATCATGATCGGCGAAATCGGCGGTCCGGACGAAGCCAACGCCGCCCGTTGGATCAAGGACAACATGAAGAAGCCAGTGGTCGGCTTCATCGCCGGCGTCACCGCGCCTCCAGGCAAGCGCATGGGCCACGCCGGCGCGCTGATCTCCGGCGGCGCCGACACGGCACAAGCCAAGCTGGAAATCATGGAAGAGTGCGGCATCACCGTGACGAAGAACCCGTCGGAAATGGCGCGCCTGCTGAAGGCCATGCTGTAATCGACGCGTTTAACGACGTGCACCCGCCAATCGCGGGATAATGACGGGGGCGCAAGCCCCCGTTATTCATTTGGAGGACCGATTTGGCGAAGATCCTGATTTCCCGCGATGGCGTGCTGGAGCAAACCGTGCAGCTGACCCGCGAGCGCATGACGATCGGGCGCCACCGCCACAACGACATCGTGCTGGAACAGCCCACCGTCAGCGGCGAACACGCCGTGATCACCACCATCCTGGACGACTCCTTCCTGGAAGACCTGTACAGCACCAACGGTACCTTCGTAAATGGTCACCGCATCGGCAAGCATTACCTGCAGAACAAGGACCAGATCAAGCTGGCCCGCTATCGCATCGAATTCATCGCCGACGGCATCCGCCCACTGACGGGCGCCGCGTTGTCGCCCGCCGCGCTGCCTCACGCCGGATTGCCCCATGCCGCGTTGGCGCTGGAGGCCAGCCTGCCGCCGCCGGCCCGCATCGAAGTGCTGAACGGCAGTAATGCCGGCAAGCGCCTGGAACTGGCCAAGCCGCAGACCAGCCTGGGCCGCAGCGGCGTGCAGGTGGTCGTCATCAGCCGCGGCCCCGCCGGCTACGCGGCGGCCCACACGGAAGGGGACCGCGTCCCCCTCTTGAACGGCACGCCGCTCGGCCGGCAGCCGCAACCGCTGGCGGACGGCGATCTGCTGGAACTGTCCGGCACCCGGATGGCCTTCCGCAGTCACTGACAAATTTCGTCAACTGACGTCTCTGGCGCGTTCTTGTGACAATTTGTGAGAGTTGGACTGACAAAAAACGTCAATCCGCGGCGAAAAGATGCCGCGAATTGTCGGTTTCTGGCGAAAAAATGGGAAAAAACGGGCTGGCACGCCAATTGCTGTACATCAACTGTCGCAACCCAATTCGTAATTCACCCCGAGGAGCAGCAAAATGAAATCCATGAAAATGATGAAGCAACAAGCCCAGGCCGGTTTCACCCTGATCGAACTGATGATCGTCGTGGCCATCATCGGCATCCTGGCCGCGGTCGCGATTCCTCAGTACAGCAACTACACCGTGAAGGCAAAGGTCGCCAACGCGCTGACCGCCGGCGATTCGCTGAAGACCGTTGTAGGTATGTGCATCCAGGAAACCAGCGGCGACAAGGACGCTTGCGATAACGGCGCCAACGGCATCCCTGCCGCCAGCGCGTTCACCGCCACCAAGGAAGTGTCCGCTGCAACCGTGACGAACGGCGCCGTCGAACTGACCCTGACCGACATCGGCAAGGGCACGTCGGGCAAGAAAATCACGATGACGCCGACCGTTGGCGGCAGCAACATCACCTGGACCAACAGCACCGATATCACCACGACCGACAACTCGGCTGCCGTCGAAGCCATCACCAAGAACAACCCGGCAGCAGCATCGGGTTCCGGCACCGGCACTGGTACGGGCACCGGCACCGGCACCGGCACTGGTACGGGCACCGGCACCTAAGCAGGTACAACAAGAAAAACCGGGCTTCGGCCCGGTTTTTTTTCGTCCAAGGAAAACAATGTACTGGCTACGCAAGCTGAAGGAAGACCTGCGCATCTGGCCTTTTCAGAATCTCGTTTTGTTCTGGATTGTCGTCTGTCTACTGGCACCGTTTGCCCGGGTAGGCTGGCAGCTCGTGACGGGTATGCCGGTTACGTTCAATCCGGCATTCTTGCTGGCACCGCTGTTCCTGCTGGTGAAAGGCATTCGCCTGGCGCAGGGCGGATGGGAGCGGCCGTCGGCACTGGCGCAGGTGTTGCGCTGCTCGGCAGTAACCGCCGCTGGCGTCGTGTTGCTCCTTTGGATCGTCCGCGGCTGATCAGACGATCTTCTGCCGGTCCGCGATCAGGGCTTCATAAGTCAGGTTCTGCAGCATCAGGTAATGCGCGTGTTCCAGGTCGATGAACTGCAGGCCGTAGGAATACCGTGGCGGCAGGTCGGGAGCGGGTGCCTTGACGGTGCCGGCATTGCGGATGATGGCGCGGGTCGTGATCAGCACTTCGCGGTTGTCCGGCTGCGTGATCAGGGTGAACTTCAGCGCCACTTCGCCTTCCTGCTGCCCGAACTCGCGGGCGCTCTCCACCAGCGCGCCCGACACGCTCAGGTTGACGATGAACACCCGCTGGTCGATGCCGGCGTCGCCCCGCAACTGGGCAGGGATGTCGACCTTGACCCGCATCGACGTGCGCAGGTTGGTGCCCTGGATTCGGTCGGGGAAGGAAACGTGGGCGTAGTACAGCGGGCGCTGGAAGACGCGGTGCACGACGCAGGAAAACGAGCACACGTTCACGCCGGAAAACACCCGCAAGGTCAGCTTGTCGCCTTCGTTCAGCGCGATGGGCGCACCGTTCTCGAACGGAATCTTGACGATCAGGTACTCGTCCTTGACCCAGCCGATGACGCTGGAGAAGTGCTGGATGGGCTTCAAGGTGCGATGCGTGATGAACTGCACGCGCCCGCCAACCTGCAGGTTCATCTGTTCGAATTCATAGACCGTGGGCGCATTCTCGCCCGGCGCACTGCTCGCCATCGCTGCTCTTTCAACGCAAGAGAAACGATCATTATAGCGGCGGCAACGACCAAGTCTCAGCAAAGATGTTTTGCAAGCATTTAAAGTTGAGTGTACGTATCATGGCCCCAACGGCGGCGCCAAGCGCTCCTTAACTCGTCACGCTCCAGTCGCCAGACTTGCCGCCATGCTTCTCCATCACGCGGATATCCTGCATCACCATGCCCCGGTCGACCGCCTTGCACATGTCGTAGACCGTGAGCAGGCCCACCTGCACGGCCGTCAGTGCTTCCATTTCCACGCCCGTCTTGCCGAAGGTTTCGACCTGGGCGCGGCAGTGGACGCTGGAGGCCGCTTCGTCCGTGTCGAAATCGACCGTCACGCGGGTCAGTGCCAGCGGGTGGCACAGGGGCACCAGGTCGCTGGTGCGCTTGGCGCCCATGATGGCGGCGATGCGGGCGATGCCCAGCACGTCGCCCTTCTTGGCCGTTCCCGATAGAATAAGGGCGAGGGTGTCCGGTTTCATGCGGATGGTGCCGGAGGCAACGGCGATGCGGTGGGTTTCCACCTTGGCGCCGACGTCGACCATATGGGCCTGGCCGGACGTATCGAAATGGGTGAGCTGGTCGGTCATGCTGGTTCGGTGGATTAGCGTCGAGTGAAACAACAAAGAGATGAACAGGTATCATAGCATCGTGAAAACCTTCCCCCGCCGCTCCCTGCTCGGCCTGGCCTGCGCGCTGCTGTTCGCCGCGCCGCTGGCACCAGCCCAGGTCGTATTGACCCATACGCCGAACCTGCCCAGCTTGGGCGATACGTCGCGCGAGGCGCTGTCGCCGATTACCGAGCGCAAGCTGGGCGAGGAAATCATGCGCGACATCCGCTTCGACCACGATTACCTCGACGACCCGCCCATCATCGAATACCTGAACTCGCTCGGCAACACGCTGGTAACGGCGCGGCCGGGCGCGCGGGGCGAAGCGAACTACGATTACTTCTTCTTCTGCGTGCGCGACCCCATGCTGAACGCGTTCGCGCTGCCCGGCGGTTTTATCGGCGTCCACTCGGGGCTGCTGCTGGCGGCCCAGACCGAGTCCGAACTGGCCTCGGTGCTGTCGCACGAGATCGGCCACGTGACGCAGCGGCATATCGCGCGCCAGCTGGGCGAGCAGAAGACCGATGCGCTGATTCCCCTGGCGGCGATGGTGCTGGCCGCGCTGGCCGCCAAGTCCAATCCCGATGCGGCCATGGGCGTGATGATGGGCGGACAGGGCCTGGCCATCCAGCGCCAGTTGAACTTCGGCCGCGATGCCGAGCGCGAGGCGGACCGCATCGGCTTCCAGATCATGGGCCAGGCCGGCTACGAGACGAACGGCATGGTGGCCTTCTTCCAGCGGCTGCAGTCGGCCACGCGCAATTACAGCGACCTGGTGCCGGCCTACCTGCAAAGCCACCCGCTGACGACGGAACGCATCGCCGACATCCAGGCCCGCATCCGCGAGCAGCCGTACCGGCAGCGGGTCGATGCGCTGGACTTCTTCCTCGTGCGCGCCCGCGCCCGCGTACTGCAGGATACGAGCAGCAAGGGCCTGGCCGAGACGGAGGAATTCCTGCGCAACCAGCTGGACCAGCCGAGCCGCCACCAGATCGCCTCGGCCCAGTACGGCATGGCCATCCTGGCGCTCAAGCGGCACGATTACGCCGGCGCGCAAAGCTGGCTGGACAAGAGCGCCGCCACCATCGAGCGCCCGCCCGCGCCCGGCGCATTCAGTTCGCCCCTGCCGAAGGGCATCGCCGAAAGCGTGCTGGCCTATACGTCGCTGGAAATCAAGGTCGACCAGGAAAACAAGCCCGACGTCATGGCCCTGGCCATCAAGGAAGGGGCGGCGGCCCATGCCAAGTTCCCGCTGTCGCGCGGCATCGTCTGGCAGTATGCCGATGCGCTGATCAAGGGCGGCAAGCCGGAGCAGGCCGAACGCTTCCTGCGCGACCAGCTGCAGATGTACCGCAGCGAGCCGGAACTGCAGGACCTGCTGGCCCAGGCGTATTCGAAGATGGGCAAGATCGCCCTGCAGCATATCGCGCTGGCCGAATCCTACGCGCTGCTGGGCGGCACGCAGGCCGCGCTGGACCAGCTGGAACTGGCCCGCAAGGCACGCGACGCCTCGTTCTACGAGCAGGCCGTCATCGACGCGCGCGAACGCGAATGGCAGGCCAAGCGGCGCGAGGCGATGGGCGAGAAGAAGGGCGCCGGCTTCAGCGGCCTGGCCGTCACGGGCAGCGTGAACGGCAAGGAGGCCAAGGACGGCAAGGATGGCAAGGCCAGGGAAGACGACCCCTTCGGCACCGATCCCGCCTGCCGGGGCTTGCTGGCCAGCTCGCCCCGCTGCAGCGACGGGCGCTTCGGCGCGCCACGCGCGACGCCGTGGGGAAGCCAGCGCTGAATCGAGGACAGTAAATTGGGGACAGTCCCCTGTTTGCAGGCAATCAGTGCTTTGTCCCCGGTTTTATCAGGAATGCAGGCCCGGTGGCTGGCACAGCGCCGTCACCAGGGCGCCGGTGGCGCGTGCCAGCGCGCTCGTTGCGGCCGGCAGCGCCATCGCAGGGCGTCCTGCGATCCAGCTTTCGATAAGCGCCAGTTGCATGTCGGCGATTTGCCTGGCGACTATCGCTGCCGGGATCAGCGGCCGCAGCTGCGGCATCGCCGCCAGTCGGGCTTCGACCAGGTCCGCCAGCGCCGCCGCCAGGACCGGCCTGGTCGGCCAGCCCAGCAGTACCCGCGCAAGCTGCTGGTTCTGCCGGAAATGCTGCAGCAAGCCGACGAGCGCATCCTCGGGCGGCACCGGCAGGACCAGGTCCGCCAGCGTAAGGAAGGGCGCGTGCACGCTGGCGCGCAGCAGATCCTCCTTGGTGCGGTAATGCTCGTAGAATGTCGAGCGGCCGATATTGGCGGCCGCGGTCACGGCGCCGATTGTCAGCGCTTCGTAGCCCCGATCGAACATCAGCTCGCGAAAGGCGCCTTGCAGGGCCGCCCGGGTTCTTTGCTGCCGCCTGTCCGTCACGTCTGCCATGCCAGCCTTTGCAAATGAACATTGAATGGACATCGGTTGCGGTTTGTCTGCTAACGGACGGACTGCGCCAACGCTCCGCCAACCGCAACGGTGCAACTGATATTACTGTCGCTCCCATCACCGTGTAAAGGAGCGTCATGACATCCCCGGCAAGCCATTCCCACTGTACCAACCGCCTCGCGGCCATCGCACTGGCCAGCATGTCCGTGCTGGTCCTGGTCGCCTTGTTCCACCATCCCGTCGTCGGCCATCATGCCGACGCGGGCGACATGTTGGGCCAGCTCGCGCAACTGCGGGTGGCCGATCAATCGGTGCACGCCGCGTTGATCGCCATGCTGACGATCCTTGCAAGCGCCCTGGGGCTGGCCGGCCAGGCGCTGGGCGGCCACCGGGCCGTATCGGCGGGCGCACTCGGTGCGTATTGCCTCGGTTGCGTGCTGCTGGGCGTTGCGATGCTTTTCGACGGTTTTGTCGTGCCACGGCTGGCAGTACAGTTCCTGGCCACGGCGCCGGAGAATGCCGCGGCGGGGATGCTGGTGCTGCGCGCGGTGAGCGTGATGATCCAGGTCCTGACCAAGGCCGGCCTGATTGCGCAGTCCCTTGCCATGCTGGCCTGGGCCTATGCGGCGGCAACGGGCAGTCCTGCGCTGCCGCGCCTGCGCTGGGTCGCCATTGTCGGCGTGCTGGCGGGGGCCGTGCCGGCGGCCGTGATCGTCTCGACCGACCTGCGGCTCGAACCGCAAAGCCTGATGGCGCTGTTCGCTGCGCAGGCAGCGTGGTATCTGGTCGTCGCGTGGCAGCTCGCGTGGCCGTCTTGCCGGGCGGACCCGGCGGCTGGCCGCGTCACGCCTTGAGGTCGGGCGCCGGTTGCGGCAGGCGGATGAAACCGAAGTGTGCGGCCACGTCCGCGCGGGCAATGTGCTGCACCGGCACGCTGCGTTCGCCAATGCGCAATGCCAGCGGCGGCGCCTGCGCATCCTCCAGCCAGGCGAGCAGCGCGTCATCGGCCAGCGGCTTGCCATCCCGTGCCAGCCATTCCAGTACCTGCGCGAAATCGCGGTCGTCCAGCTGCGCGACGATGTCGCCCGCTTGCAGGATCAGCTCGCCCGTCTCCGTCAGGAAAGCGTGTTCGACGCTTGGGAGCGGGACGGCCGTGTGCAGCACCAGGCCGTGGGCCGGGTCGGTGCGGGCGACATAGGGCGTCGCTTCCAGGTTCAGGTAGACCCGCTGCGGGCCGTTCTGGAAATACCAGCAGCCCCGTTCGTCGTGCTGGTAGTTGCGGTTGATGAAGCCGACGAGGGCGGCGTTATTCAGCTTGTCGCCGGGCTCGCCAAGATGCTGGGCGCGCTCGTCGCGCATGCGCCAGTTGCCCCGCGCGTCCAGCGCCAGCCAGCCATAACAGTGGGGCACGTCCGGCCATTTGGCCATGGCCTGTTTTACGATATCGTCCATGGCTCAAGCATCGCACAGCGTGGCCGTTCGCGGCGCGCCGGTGCTGGCTTCTCCTTCCAGAAAGTGGAGCATGCGGCGCGGCAGCCAGGCCAGGCTGCCCGGCGGGCCGCCCGTGGCGAAGCCGACATGGCCCCCTTCGGCCGGATATTCCAGCAGCACGTGGGACGAGGCCTTGCGCGGCAGGTATTGGCCTGGCAGGAAGGGGTCGTTGCGGGCGTTCAGCACCAGGGTCGGCACCGTGATGTCTTCCAGCACGTGCTTGGCGCTGGCCCGGTCCCAGTAGTCGTCCACGCTGCGGTAGCCGTGCAGCGGCGCTGTAACGATATTGTCGAAGGTGTACAGGTCGGGCGCGGCCTGCATGGCGTCCAGGTCGAACAGGCCGGGGAACTGCCGGTGCTTGGCGGCGCATTTTGGCTTCAACGTTTGCAGGAACATGCGCTGGTACAGGCGATTGAAGCCACGGCCCAGCGCTTCGCCGCCCCGCGCCAGGTCCAGCGGCGCGGACACGGCCACGGCCGCATCGACGAATTCGGCCGCATGCTGCGACTCGCCCAGCCAGCGCAGCAGCGCATTGCCGCCCAGCGAGACGCCGCAGGCGTAGAACTTGCCCGTCGCGCGCGGGTGCAGGCGTCGCAAGATCCAGTCCACTTCCTGCGCATCGCCTGAATGGTAAAAGCGGGGCGCCAGGTTGGGTTCGCCCGAGCAGCCGCGGAAATGGGGAATGGCCCCGGACCAGCCACGCGCCACCAGCTCGGCGGCCAGGGCGCGGCAGTAGTGGCTGTCCGACGAGCCTTCCAGCCCGTGGAACAGCACGACGAAGGGCTGGCCCGGCGCGCCGTCGATGAAGTCGACGTCGATGAAGTCGCCATCGGGCGCCGGCCAGCGCTCGCGCCGGAAGCGCACGGCCGGCTTCGGGATGCACTTGGCAGGATAGATGGTCTGGAAATGGCCGTTCGGCAGCCACAGGGGAGCGGTGTAGTGCATGGCGTGTTCGGCGTGGGAAAAGTTGCTCAAAAAATGGGGTCTGTCCCCATTTAATAAGCAACTAATGCAGGACCTTAATGCAGGACCTGCGAGCGGGCGTCGGCTGGCGCTGCCGTGCCGGGCGCCATCGACACGTGGTGCAGCACGATGCGCCAGCCTTTCGGCGTCTTCATATAGACGTTCGTCGCGACCAGATGTTGGGGCTCGCCTTGCGAGGCGGTGCTGCCTTCGACGACGGTGTGCACCGCGCTCATCAGGTTATGCGTCTCGTGCAGCTGCGACGGCAGGATGTGCAGGCCGCCGTGCTCCAGCAGCATGGTCCACGATTCGCGGATGGCGCGATGGCCGATCAGGCGGGCGCCGCCCGGATGTACGCAGACCACTTCCTCGTCGTCGGCCCACAGGGCCATCAACGCTTCCACGTCGGCGCGGTTGAGTGCGTCGTAGAAGGCCGCTTCCACCTCGGCGGGACTGCCGTTCAGCTGTTTCTTTTTCATCGCGGTCTTTCGCGGACGAAGGCGGAGATCAGTGGTGATGAACAGCCGAGCCCGGCTTGATACGATACGCCGTGCCGCAGTAAGGGCACTTGGCTTCGCCATTGGCGGCAAAGTCGAGGAACACGCGCGGGTGGCCGGACCACAGCGGCATGGCCGGGTTCGGGCAATATGCCGGCAGGTCCTTACCTTCGAGTTCGACTGGCGTGGTGGCGTTGCTCATCTTGTGATGCTCCGGAGTTCAAAAAGCACGATTTTAACGGATTAGCGCGCGGTACAGCATTCGCCGCTAAAATGGCGGCCTCACGATATCCCGGCAATTCCCCGTGCGGCGGGGCGGCCCGGATTTTTCCATGCCCCGAGCCGCCAGTGAAGTATTCAATGTGTGGCAGGAAAGCTACAACAATTGGCCACACCAATGCACGTTTCCCAACATAGCGGGCCGGACGACCCGGCAGCCCAGCACGACGTTGTCCGCCACGATCCCGCCGCCTGGCGCGACGGCGTGCGCACGGGTATTCCCACGCTGTTCGGGATCGGCGCCTGGGGCCTCGTCGTGGGCGTGGCGATGATCAAGTCCGGCCTGACCCTGCCGCAGGCGCTGGGCATGACCCTGCTGGTCTTTGCCGGTTCGGCCCAGCTCGCTTCACTGCCCCTGATTGCCGCCAACGCGCCGATCTGGGTCATCTTCACGACGGCCATCGTCATCAACCTGCGCTTCATCATCTTCTCGGCCCTGCTGGCGCCCCATTTCGCCATGCTGCCATGGCGCAAGCGCCTCGGGCTGGGCTTCGTCTCCGGCGACATTTCCGTTGCCCTGTTCCTGCAACGCTATCCCGAAGCGACGCCCGCGCCCGGCAAGCTGTCCTACCTGAAGGGATTGCTGTATCCGAACTGGGCGGCCTGGCAGGTGGGCTCGATCGCCGGCGTGTTCCTGGGGAACGCGGTACCGACGGAATGGGGCCTGGGTTTTGCCGGCACCCTGGCCATCATCTGCGTGATGGTGCCGATGGTGGCCAGCCGGCCCGCCCTGTGCGGCGTGCTGGTGGCGGGCGCCGTCTCGGTGCTGGCGGCCGGCCTGCCTTACAAGCTGGGTCTGCTGGCGGCCGTGCTGGTGGGCATGATTACCGCCATGGCCGTCGAGGAAATCGGCGACAAGCTGGCGGCAGGGACGGCACGGCCATGAGCGACCTGGAAATCTGGATCGTCATCCTGGCCCTGGCCGTGGCCACGGCGATTACCCGCAGCGGTTTCTGGCTGGTAGGGCACAAGGTGACGATCCCGCGCCGTGTGCAGGAGATGCTGCGCTACGCCCCCTCGTGCGCGCTGGCCGCCATCGTCGGCCCGGACCTGCTGCTGGAGCCGGCCTCCCTGGCGTTCACGCTCGTCAACGGCAAGGTTGTGGCGGGGGTGGCAGCCGTCGGCTGGTACCTGTGGCGGCGCAATATGCTGGAAACCATCGTGTTCGGCATGCTCGTGTTCACGGCCGTACGACTGTTGCATTTGTTCTAATGGTTAAGCTGGCAAGGGCGCGCTTGCGGTAAAATAGCAGCCTTTCTATCACTTGTCCTTTGGGAAACCATGCAAGCTGTTCTGAACTTCATTCGTCTCCAGGATCTGGTCGCGCAAAACGCGCTGCAAGGCAAGCGGGTCTTTATCCGCGCCGATCTCAACGTGCCGCAGGATGATGCCGGCAATATCACCGAAGACACGCGTATCCGCGCCTCCGTGCCGGCCATCCAGGCCGCCGTCAAGGCCGGCGCCAAGGTGATGGTCACGTCCCACCTGGGCCGTCCCACCGAAGGCGAGTTCAAGCCGGAAGACAGCCTGGCCCCCGTGGCCGCGCGCCTGTCCGAGCTGCTGGGCCAGCCGGTCGAACTGAAACAGGACTGGGTCGACGGTGCCGGCCTGGAGAACCTGCAGGACGGCCAGGTCGTGCTGCTGGAAAACGTGCGCGTCAACAAGGGCGAGAAGAAGAACAGCGACGAGCTGGCCCAGAAGATGGCCAAGCTGTGCGACGTGTATGTCAACGACGCCTTCGGCACGGCCCACCGCGCCGAAGCGTCCACCCACGGCATCGCCAAGTTCGCGCCCGTGGCCGCGGCCGGCCCGCTGCTGGCGGCCGAACTCGATGCGCTGGGCAAGGCGCTGGGCGCCCCGGCCCGTCCGCTGCTGGCCATCGTGGCCGGCTCGAAAGTGTCGTCCAAGCTGTCGATCCTGAAAGCCCTGTCCGACAAGGTCGACAACCTGATCGTCGGCGGCGGCATCGCCAACACCTTCATGCTGGCTGCCGGCCTGAAGATCGGCAAGTCGCTGGCCGAGCCGGACCTGGTCGAGGAAGCGAAAGCCATCATCGACCTGATGTCCAAGCGCGGCGCGCAGGTGCCGATCCCGACGGACGTCGTCTGCGCGAAGGAGTTCTCGCCGACGGCGGAAGCGACCGTCAAGGCCGTGGCCGACGTGGCGGACGACGACATGATCCTGGACATCGGCCCGGAAACGGCGAAAAAGCTGGCCGAGCAGATCGCCCAGGCCGGCACCATCGTGTGGAACGGTCCGGTCGGCGTGTTCGAGTTCGACCAGTTCGGCAACGGCACAAAGACCCTGGCGCTGGCCATTGCCGAGTCGAACGGCTTCTCGATTGCCGGCGGTGGCGACACCCTGGCGGCGATTGCAAAATATGCCATTACCGATAAAATCGGCTATATCTCGACGGGCGGCGGCGCCTTCCTGGAGTTCCTGGAAGGCAAGACCTTGCCGGCGGTGGAGATCCTGACCACCCGCGCCGCGGGGCAATAAACTGCAAGGCTGGTGACAGAGCGCAGCGACGAGTCCGAGGACCGGAGCTGCGCTTTTTTCTCTTTAACGAACCGTCTCAAGGAACCTTCAATGTCCCGTGGCACCAAAATCGTCGCAACCATCGGCCCCGCTTCCACCGACTTCAACGTACTGACCAAGATGATCCGCGCCGGCGTGGACGTGGTCCGTTTGAACTTCTCGCACGGCAAGGCGCAGGACCACATCGACCGCGCCAACCTGGTGCGGCAGGCAGCGGCGGAGTGCGGGCGGGAAGTGGCGATCATGGCCGACATGCAGGGTCCGAAGATCCGCGTCGGCAAGTTCGAAGGCGGCAAGATCGACCTGGTCAACGGCGACAAGTTCATCCTGGACGCGAAGTGGGGCGAGAACGGCGAGCTGGGCAACCAGGACCGCGTCGGCCTGGACTATAAGAACCTGCCGAACGATTTGCGTCCGAACGACGTGCTGCTGCTCAACGACGGCCTCATCGTGCTGATCGTCGACCGCATCGCCGGCAGCGAAGTGCACACCACCGTCAAGATCGGCGGCGAGCTGTCGAACAACAAGGGCATCAACCGCCAGGGCGGCGGCCTGACGGCGCCGGCGCTGACGGCCAAGGACATGGAAGACATCAAGACGGCCATGAGCTTCCAGGCCGACTACCTGGCCATCTCGTTCCCGAAAAACGCCACCGACATGGAAATGGCGCGCCAGCTGGCCAATATCGCCGGCGAACCGTACGGCCACAAGCCGCAGATGATCGCCAAGATCGAGCGGGCCGAAGCCATTCCGGCGCTGCAGGAAATCCTGAACGCCTCCGACGGCATCATGGTCGCCCGCGGCGACCTGGCCGTGGAAGTGGGCAATGCCGCCGTGCCGGCGCTGCAGAAGCGCATGATCCGCATGGCGCGCGAATCGAACAAGATCGCCATCACGGCCACGCAGATGATGGAATCGATGATCTTCAACGCCGTGCCGACGCGGGCCGAAGTGTCCGACGTGGCCAATGCCGTGCTGGACGGTACCGACGCCGTGATGACGTCGGCCGAGACCGCCTCGGGCCGTTACCCGGTCGAGACCGTCGAAATGATGGCCGCCGTCTGCGTCGAGGCCGAGCTGTCCGAATACAACAAGCTCGACGCCGATTTCCTGAACGTGCGCTTTACCCGCATCGACCAGTCGATCGCGTACGGCGCCCTGTTTACCGCCCACCACCTGCGCGTGAAGGCCATCGTGGCCCTGACCGAATCCGGTTCCACGGCGCTGTGGATGAGCCGTCACAATATCGATACCCCCATCTTCGCGCTGACCCCGAGCGTGACGACGCAGCGCAAGGCTTCGCTGTACCGCAACGTGCGCGCGCACTACCTGCTGCAGCAGGGCAGCAGCCGCGAGGTGCTGAAGCAGGCCGAGGATTTACTGGTCGAGCACGGCATTGCCAAGAAGGGCGACATGATCGTCGTCACGTGGGGCGAGCCGATGGGGCAGGTCGGTGGCACCAATGCCCTGAAGATCGTCAAGATCGGCGAATTCAGCTGAGCATAGGCACCCAGAATTCGGCAGACTGGCAAGGCCGTCTGCCACAAGGTTTTTATTTGATTGGAGTAACACCATGTCCCTCGTATCCATGCGTCAGCTGCTGGACCATGCCGCCGAAAACGGCTATGGCTTGCCAGCCTTTAACGTCAACAACCTGGAACAAGTGCAGGCCATCATGGCTGCCGCCGACGCCGTCAACAGCCCGGTGATCATGCAGGCTTCGGCCGGTGCCCGCAAGTATGCCGGCGAGGCCTTCCTGCGTCACCTGATCGACGCGGCCATCGAAGCGTATCCGCACATTCCCGTCGTCATGCACCAGGACCACGGCCAGTCGCCGGCCGTCTGCATGGCCGCGATCCGCTCCGGTTTCTCCTCCGTCATGATGGACGGCTCGCTGGAAGCGGACGGCAAGTCCGTCGCCTCCTACGAATACAACGTGGAAGTGTCGCGCGAAGTGGTCAAGTTCTCGCACGCCATCGGCGTCACCGTGGAAGCGGAACTGGGCGTGCTCGGTTCCCTGGAAACCATGAAGGGCGACAAGGAAGACGGCCACGGCGCCGAAGGCACGATGACGCGCGAACAGCTGCTGACGGACGTGGCCCAGGCCGCCGACTTCGTCGAGCGCACCCAGTGCGACGCGCTGGCGATCGCCATCGGCACCTCGCACGGCGCGTATAAATTCACGCGCAAGCCGACCGGCGACATCCTGGCCATCGACCGCATCAAGGAAATCCACGCGCGTATCCCGAACACCCACCTGGTGATGCACGGCTCCTCGTCGGTGCCGCAGGAACTGCTGGCCATCATCCGCGAGTTCGGCGGCGACATGAAGGAAACCTACGGCGTGCCTGTCGAAGAAATCCAGGAAGGCATCCGTCACGGCGTGCGCAAGATCAATATCGATACCGACATCCGCCTGGCGATGACGGCGGCGGTGCGCAAGTACATGTTCCAGAACCCGTCGAAGTTCGATCCGCGCGACTTCCTGAAGCCGGCCCGCCTGGCAGCCGAAGAAGTGGTCAAGGCCCGTTTCCTGTCCTTCGGCTGCGAAGGCCGTGCCTCGCAGATCAAGCCGATTCCGCTGGAGAAAATGGCGGAACGTTACAAGGCCGGTCAACTGTCCCAGATTGTGAAGTAAAATCTCGTCTTTCGGGCGGCTTGCCGCCCCCCACTCGACCGGCGGGCGGGTTCATCCTTCCCGCCGGTTTTGTTTCTTTTGCGTCAAGACATTTCCTCCCCATGAAAAGCCTTCACCAGTCCTCCATCAAGTCCCTGCCGCTGCTCGGCCACGGCAAAGTCCGCGACAACTACGCTGTCGGCGACGACAAGATCCTGATCGTCACCACCGACCGCCTGTCGGCCTTCGACGTCGTGATGAACGAACCGATCCCCGGCAAGGGCATGGTCTTGAACCAGATGAGCGATTTCTGGTTCGAGAAACTCGGCCATATCGTGCCGAACCACCTGACGGGCGTGGCACCGGAATCCGTGGTGGCACCGGACGAAGTGGAGCAGGTCAAGGGCCGCGCCGTCGTCGCCAAGCGCCTGAAGCCCATCATGGTCGAAGCGGTGGTACGCGGTTATATCATCGGTTCGGGCTGGAAAGACTACCAGGCCACGGGCAGCATCTGCGGCATCGAACTGCCGAAAGGCCTGCGCCAGGCCGACAAGCTGCCCGAGCCCCTGTTCACCCCGGCCGCCAAGGCCGACCTGGGCGAGCACGACGAGAACATCAGCTTTGCCGACATGGAAAGCCGCATCGGCCCCGAACTGGCGGCCAAGATGCGCGACGTCAGCATCCAGTTGTACAAGACGGCCGCCGACTATGCCGCGACGCGAGGCATCATCATCGCCGACACCAAGTTCGAATTCGGCCTGGATGAAAACGGCGTCATGCACCTGATGGACGAAGTGCTGACGGCCGATTCGTCGCGTTTCTGGCCGGCCGACTCGTACGCGCCGGACATGTCGCCCCCATCGTTCGACAAGCAGTTCGTGCGCGACTACCTGGAAACGCTGACGGAATGGAAGAAGACGCCCCCGGCGCCGGCCCTGCCGCCCGAGGTCATCGAGAAAACCCAGGCCAAGTATTTCGAAGCGATCGAGCGCCTGACGGGCGAGAAGCTGAAGGCCTGACATGACGGATCAAGTGAAACCGCTGGTCGGCGTCATCATGGGTTCCAGTTCCGACTGGGACGTGATGCAGAATGCCGTGGCGATCCTGAAGCAGTTCGGCGTGCCGTACGAAGCCCAGGTGATCTCGGCCCACCGCATGCCGGACGAAATGTTCGCCTACGCGGAGACGGCCCGGGCCCGCGGCCTGCGCGCGATCATCGCCGGTGCCGGCGGTGCCGCCCACTTGCCGGGCATGGTTGCCGCGAAGACCATCGTGCCTGTGCTGGGCGTGCCCGTGCCCTCGAAATACCTGCGCGGCGAAGATTCGCTGCTGTCGATCGTGCAGATGCCCAAAGGCGTGCCGGTGGCCACCTTCGCCATTGGCGAGGCGGGCGCCGCCAATGCCGCGCTGACGGCCGTGGCCATCCTGGCCGCTGGCGACGACGCGCTGGCCACGCAACTGGAAGCCTTCCGCGCCCAGCAGACGGCCGCCGCCCAGGCCATGACCTTACCCGCGAATGATGACTGATATCGTTTCCCAGCCAGGGCAGGGCGGCATCGATTTTGCCGCGCTGTCCGAGCCACAATTACTTCCCGCAGTGCCCGCCGCCGACCCCGCCACGTGGCTGGGCGTGATGGGCGGCGGCCAGCTCGGCCGCATGTTCGCCCAGGCCGCCCAGGCCATGGGCTACCAGGTCGCCGTGCTGGAACCGAGCGACGACTGTCCCGCCGGCCAGGTGGCCCAGCGCCTCCTCAATGCCGGTTACACCGATGCCGCCGCGCTGGACGAACTGGTGGCGCAATGCGCTGCCGTCACGACGGAATTCGAGAACGTGCCGGCCGACAGCTTGGCCCGCCTGGCGCAGCAGATCTTCGTCGCGCCAAACGCGGCCGGCGTATCGGTGGCGCAGGACCGCATCCTGGAAAAACGCTTCTTCGTCGCCTGTGCGGAAAAATCCGGCGTGCTGCCGGCCCCGCACAAGGTGATCGCATCGACGGACGATATCGACGCCATCGGCGACGAACTGCTGCCGGGCATTCTGAAAACCGTGCGCATGGGCTACGACGGCAAGGGCCAGGTGCGCGTCGCTTCGCGCGAGGACGTGCGCGCCGCCTTCGACGGCATGGGCCAGGTCACTTGCCTGCTGGAGAAGATGCTGCCGCTGGCTTATGAAGTGTCCGTGCTGACGGTGCGGGGCGTCGACGGCCAGTCCGTGGTCTACCCCATCGCCGAGAACGTGCACCGCGACGGCATCCTGTTCACCACCACCGTGCCGGGTCCGAACGTTTCCAGCGAATGCGCGAAAAAGGCGCAGGACGCGGCCACCGCCATCGTGGCAGAACTGGGCTACGTGGGCGTGCTGTGCATCGAGTTCTTCGTGCTGGCGGACGGTTCGCTGGTCGTCAACGAAATGGCGCCGCGCCCGCATAACAGCGGCCATTACACGATGGATGCGTGCATCACCAGCCAGTTCGCCCAGCAGGTGCGGGCGATGGCGCGGCTGCCGCTGGGCGATTGTCGTCAGCATTCGCCGGCCGTGATGCTCAACATCCTGGGCGACGTCTGGTTCGACGGCGACACGTACCGCGAACCGGCCTGGGACAAGGTCGTCGCGCTGCCGGGCGCCTGCCTGCACCTGTACGGCAAGGACGATCCCCGTCCGGGCCGCAAGATGGGCCACGTGACCTTCGTCGCGCCCACCCTGGAACAGGCACAGCAGCAACTGCAGGCCGCCTGTACCATCCTCGGTATCGCGCCGTGACGGAGCAGGTCATCCTCGACGCGGCCGCCAGGCTGGCGGCCGGCGGCCTGGTCGCGTTTCCCACGGAGACCGTGTACGGCCTGGGGGCGGATGCGGAAAACCCGGCCGCCGTCGCCAGTATCTACGCGGCCAAGGGCCGGCCGAACGACCACCCCGTCATCGTCCACCTGGCGCCAAACGCGGACCTGGACTACTGGGCATCGGAGATTCCGGAGGCAGCACGCCAGCTGGTCGCCGCCTTCTGGCCCGGCCCGCTGACCCTGATCCTGAAACGCCACGCCCATATTCCCGATGCCGTCTCCGGCGGCCAGGACACGGTGGGCCTGCGCTGCCCGTCGCACCCGGTGGCGATGGCGCTGCTGTCCGCGTTCAAGGGCGGCCAGGGCGGCGTGGCGGCCCCATCGGCAAATAAATTCGGCAATGTCAGCCCGACCACGGCGCAGCACGTGCGTGATGAATTCGGCAACGCCGACATCGCCGTGCTGGACGGCGGCGCCAGCCAGGTCGGCATCGAATCGACCATCCTCGACCTGTCGCGCCTGGCCACGCATGGCCCCGTGCTGCTGCGGCCCGGCCATATCGGCGCCGCCCAGATCGCCGCCGTCATCGGTGCCATGCCCGTCGCGCCGGACCAGACGGCACCGCGTGCGTCCGGCACGCTGGAATCGCATTACGCGCCGAAGGCACCGGTGGCGCTGGTGGCCGGCGACCAGGTGCAGGGCACCCTGAACGCGCTGGCCGAAGGGGGCCGCAAGGTCGCGCTGATCCATTATTCGCCGCTGCTGACCCGCGCCTGCGCCCAGCACGCGCTGCCGGAAGACCCGGCGGGCTACGCCCACGGCATCTACGCGGCCCTGCGCGCGATGGATACGACGGGCGCCGAACTGATCCTCGTCGAAGCCCCGCCCCAGGACGACAACTGGCTCGGCGTCAACGACCGCCTGCGCCGCGCCGCCCACGGTTCCGCCGGCATCCTGCAGGGCTTGCTCGCCAAGGGCTGAGCTCTTATCTACTGATGAGTGCGTGTCCGTCTTGGGGGCGCAGTAGGGGTTTCGAGGAGCAAAGCTCGTCGCCAACGTAGCGGGAAATGGCCTGCAGGCCATTGCCTCCTTCCAGACTCCGACACGGACACAAACTCGCGACACAAGGCTTCCTCGCCCACGGCTGAGCTCCTGTCAACATCGGGGTCAGGCACGAAAACTGACACGGGCTGGGCCTTCATCAGATGCTACGGCATGCCAATACGGCTGAACCTGTGTCGACATTCGTGCCTGACCCCGATGTTGACACGGACGCGGCTGTGGAATCGTTGTAGTGGTCAACAGTGAATGCTGCGTTGCAACCAACTCAAACCTGTTGTTTTTACCAGAATCCCCTTGTACGGCAGGGCTTCGGGCTGGCATATTAGTCAGCTTGCGGATAAGCACGTCCGTTCGCTGGCCCCATGCCGGTATCTCAAATAACAGGAGACAAGATGCGTCACACCAAACTAGCGCTGGCCATGATTACCGCCGTCGTCCTGTCCGCTTGTGGCGGCAGCAGCGGCGATCCGCAGCCGGGCGCACAGGTCAACCGCGTCAAGTTCGCGTCCCAGGTCAGCTTCGGCGACAGCCTGTCGGACGTCGGCACGTATAACGTCGGTACCGTCAAGGCGCTGGGCGGCGGCAAGTTCACCATCAACGGCAACAACACGGCCGTGGCGACGGAACTGACGGGCAAGAACTGGACGGAACTGATGGCGGCCCAGCTGGGCCTGCCCGCACCGTGCCCGGCCCAGACCGGCCTGGACGGCAATGCCGCGCAAGGTTTCTCCGTGCCCGTCGTGGAAAACACCAGCTGCTTCAGCTATGCCCAGGGCGGCGCGCGCGTCACCAACCCGATCGGCCCGGGCAACAAGCTGACCGGTAGCCCGCTGGGCGCGCTGACGGTTCCTGTCGTTACGCAGATCAAGAATCACCTGGCCCGCGTGGGCGGCAAGTTCAAGGGCGATGAAGTGGTCTTCGTCATGGCCGGCGGTAACGACGTGCTGGGCAGCCTGGCTGCCCTGCAGACGGGCGCCACCACGGCCGGCAAGACGGCGTTCGCCACCAGCCTGACGACGCAACTGGCCGCCGGCACCAGCAACCCTGCCACGGGTGCGCAGGCCATCGCCGCCGCCCTGGCCGCCGCGGCTGCGGTGCCTGGCGCGACCAACGAGCAGATCGTTGCCGCCGCCGTGGGCGCCGCCGTTCGTGCCGGCTATACGGCCGCCGCCTCGCAGGCGGTCTACGGCCCGATAGCCCAGAAGGCCCAGGCAGACGGCGAAAAGGCCGGCGCCGACTACGTGGCGGCCCAGGCGCCGGCATTGGTGGCCGCGCTGGGTACGGCGGGCGCCGAACTGGCCGCGCTGGTCAAGACGCAGCTGATCGGCAACGGCGCCAATTACGTCGTCGTCAACAACCTGCCGGACGTGGCCAGCACCCCGGCCGGCCGTGCCCGCGACGCCGCCACCCGTGCCCTGATCGAGAAGATGGTGGCCGCCTTCAACAGCCAGCTGAGCTCGGCGCTGGCGGCGGAAAGCAAGGCCCTGATCGTCGACGTCTACGCCGTCAGCCACGACCAGGCCACCAATCCCGGCCCGTACGGCCTGACCAACGTCACCGAAACGGCCTGTGACCTGACCAAGAACCCGCTGGGCAGCTCGCTGGGCTGCACCGCCGCCAACCTGCGCGCGGGCGACGTCAGCCATTACTCGTTCGCCGACGAAGTGCACCCGACGCCGTTCAACAACCTGCTGCTGGCGCGTTACGTGTCCCGCAGCATGGTGACCAAGGGCTGGCTGTAAGCGCCGCCGCATGACAACAGGAGACAAGATGAACAAGAAACTGCACGGCGCGGCTGCGCTGCTGGTCCTGGCTTCCGCACTGGCGGCCTCCACCGGCGCCAGCGCCCAGGCCCGGGGCGACTGGACCGTCAAGGTCGGCGTCAACAAGATCACGCCGAAAGTGGAAAGCGGCGACGTCAGCGCTCCCGCCTTGCCGGGCACCAAGGCCGACGTGGGGCCGGACACGAAGCCGATCCTGAACCTGGCCTACTTCGTCACCGACAATATCGTGGCCGAACTGGACCTTGGCACGCCGTACCGCCACAAGCTGTTCGGCGCCGGCGCGATCGAAGGCACGGGCGAACTGGGCACGGCCGACGTGCTGCCGCCGACGCTGTTCGCGCAATACCGCTTCTTCAAGCCGGACGCGGTGTTCCGCCCCTACGTGGGCGTGGGCCTGACGTACGCCTACTTCCGCCGCGAGCGCGGTTCGGCCCAGCTGACCGCCGTGCTGAACACGGGCGGCCCTGCCTCGACCTTCTCGCTGAAGGCCAAGGCGGCCGTCAGCGCCCAGATCGGCGCCAACTTCCGCATCAACGAGCGCTGGTCGATCGACGGCGGCGTCATCGCCACCAAGCTGAAAACCAAGGCCACGTATTCCACCGGCCAGACCCAGGACATGCGCCTGGACCCGATCGCCATCAACGCGGGCGTCGTCTTCAAGTTCTGACGACCACGCAGCGCACCACGAAGCCGGCACCCGCCGGCTTTTTTCTTGCCGCCGACGACCCGATCGGGCCCGTAAACCGGTGTCAGACACCTGAATCGAAAACCGGTGTCAGACACCTGAATCGAAAACCGGTGTCAGACACCTGAATCGAGACACTTGAATCGCGGCCGGTCCGCCGCGCGGGGCGGCCGCTTATTTCCACCACCAAACGTGTGCGAACCCCCCGGTTGCTATACTCGGCGTATGACAACCGTGGAACTGAACCTATGCCAGCAGCAACGGAACCGGCCTTCGTGATCGAAGGCGGCCAGATGGGCGCGATGATGCGTGCGCACGACTGGTCCCGTTCGCCACTGGGGCCACGCGAGGGTTGGCCCGTGGCATTGCGCTCGGTCGTCAGCCTGATGCTGCATTCCAAGTTTCCCATGTTCGTGGCCTGGGGCCCCCAGCTGGCCTTCCTGTACAACGATTCGTATGTGGAAATCCTGGGCGACAAGCATCCCGACGCCCTGGGCCGGCCATTCCAGCAGATCTGGGCGGAAATCTGGGACGACATCTGGCCAAGTATCGACGACGCCCTGCACGGGCGCGGCACCTACCATGAGAACCTGGCGCTGACGATGCACCGCAAAGGCTACGACGAGCCGACGTGGTTCACGTTTTCGTATTCGCCCGCCCTGGACGAGCACGGCAATATCGCCGGCATGTTCTGCGCCTGCACGGAAACGACGGAGCAGGTGCTGGCGGCCCGTCACCGGGCGGAAGAGATCGAACGCATGCGCCAGCTGTTCCAGCAGGCTCCCGGTATCCTGGCCGTCATGCGCGGTCCGGGCCATGTCTTCGAGATCGCCAACGACGCTTACCTGAAGCTGGTCGGGCGCACCAATCTGGTCGGCCAGGCAGTGGAAGACGTAATGCCGGAACTGCGCGAGCAGGGCTTCGTCGAACTGCTCGACCGGGTGTATGCCACCGGCGAGCCGCACGTGGGCCGGGAGATGCCCGTGCTGCTGCGGCGCCAGCCGGATGCGCCGCTGGAGCAGCGCTTCGTCAGCTTCATCTTCCAGCCCACGCGCGATCACCGGGGCGCCATTGCCGGCATCTTCGTCGAGGGCAGCGACGTCACCGACGCCGTGCTGGCCTCGCGCGCCTTGCGCGAAAGCGAGCTGCGGCTGCGCCAGCTGGCCAATACGATTCCGCAACTGGCGTGGATGGCCGGGCCGGACGGCCAGATCCACTGGCTGAACGAGCGCTGGTATGCCTTCACGGGCGCCGCGCCCGTCGCCGAGACCACGCCCGCCGCCATCACGCAGGCATGGCGCCGCTACTTCCACCCGGATGACCTGCCGGCGCTGATGTCGTCGTGGCAGCGCACGCTGTCCAGCGGCCAGCCCTATGAACAGACGGCGCGCATGTGCGACGCCGCCGGCAACCACCGCAGCTTCCTGATCGTCGCGGCGCCCCTGCGCGACGAGTCCGGCCAGATCGTCCAGTGGTTCGGCACGAATACGGATGTGACGCCCATCGAGCTGGCCCAACAGGAACTGATGGATGCCAACCGTCGCAAGGACGAGTTCCTGGCGATGCTGGCGCACGAGCTGCGCAATCCGCTGGCCCCGATCGCCACGTCGGCCGAGCTGCTGCGCATGGGCGTGCTGGACGACGCCCGGGTGCGCCAGGCCAGCGCCGTCATCGCCCGGCAGGTGCAGCACATGACGCAGCTGGTCGACGACCTGCTGGACGTGTCGCGGGTCACGCGCGGCCTCGTCACCTTGCGCCAGCAGGTGCTCGATTTCAATGCCATCGCGGGCGATGCCGTCGAGCAGGTCGCCGCGCTGATGGAATCCAAGCAGCACCTGCTGTCGGTGTCGCTGCCGGCGGTGGCTCCCCATGTGCTGGGCGACCGCACGCGGCTGATCCAGGTGCTGTCGAACCTGCTGAACAATGCGGCACGTTACACCCTGCCGGGCGGCCGGATCACGCTGACGGTGGAGGCCGACGGCGAGCAGGTCTGCGCGACCGTGCAGGACAACGGCATCGGCATCGCCGCGCCGCTGCTGCCCCATGTTTTCGACCTGTTCACGCAGGCCGAGCGTTCGCCCGACCGCTCCCAGGGCGGCCTGGGCCTGGGGCTGGCGCTGGTGAAAAGCCTGATCGAGCTGCATGGCGGCGAAGTGACCGCCCACAGCGCGGGCGCGGGGGAGGGCTGCCGCTTCACGCTCTGCCTGCCTCGGGTGGCAGCGGCCGGGGCCGTCGCTCCCGTAGCGCCGGCGCCAGCGTGGCATGAGGACGCCGGCCGCCACCTGATGGTGGTGGACGACAATATCGACGCGGCCCAGACCTTGGCGCTGCTGCTGGAGACGGCCGGTTTCGGCGTCACCGTGTGCGCCGGCGCGACGGAAGCGCTGGCGGCGGCCGCGCACCAGCCGCCGTCGCTGATGTTCGTCGATATCGGCCTGCCGGGCATGGACGGTTACGAGCTGGTGCGGCGCCTGCGGGCGCTGCCGGGCATGGCGACGACCCGCATCGTCGCCGTCACGGGCTATGGCCAGCCACAGGACCGGGTGCGGGCGCTGGAGGCGGGTTTCGACGAGCACCTCGTCAAGCCCGTGCAGGCCCATACCGTGTACGAGATCCTGAACCTGTTGACGCCCCAGTAGCGCCAACGGAAAAAGGGCGCCGCAGCGCCCTTTCGATGATGCGCCCCAGGGATTACTGGAATGCCTGGATACCCGTCTGGGCGCGGCCCAGGATCAGCGCGTGGATGTCGTGCGTGCCTTCGTAGGTATTCACCACTTCCAGGTTGACCATGTGGCGGATGATGCCGAATTCGTCCGAAATGCCGTTACCGCCGAGCATGTCGCGGGCAACGCGCGCCACGTCCAGCGCCTTGCCGCACGAATTGCGCTTCATCATCGACGTGATCTCGACGGCGGCCGTGCCGGCATCCTTCATGCGGCCCAGCTGCAGGCAGCCTTGCAGGCCCAACGTGATTTCCGTCTGCATGTCGGCCAGTTTCTTCTGCACCAGCTGGTTGGCGGCCAGGGGGCGGCCGAACTGCTGGCGGTCCAGCACGTACTGGCGCGCCGTGTGCCAGCAGCTTTCCGCCGCACCCAGCGCGCCCCAGGCGATGCCGTAGCGGGCCGAGTTCAGGCAGGTGAACGGGCCTTTCAGGCCGCGCACGTCGGGGAAGGCGTTTTCTTCCGGGCAGAACACATTGTCCATGACGATTTCGCCCGTGACGGAAGCGCGCAGGCCGAACTTGCCGTGGATGGCGGGGGCGGACAGGCCGGCCATGCCTTTTTCCAGCACGAAGCCGCGGATGGCGCCTTCGTCATCCTTGGCCCACACCACGAACACGTCGGCCACGGGGGAATTGGTGATCCACATCTTCGAGCCCGTCAGCGCGTAACCGCCCGGCACCTTCTTGGCGCGGGTGATCATCGAGCCGGGGTCGGAGCCGTGATTCGGCTCGGTCAGGCCGAAGCAGCCGATCCACTCGCCCGTGGCCAGTTTCGGCAGGTATTTCTGGCGCTGTTCCTCGGTGCCGAATTCATAGATGGGCACCATCACCAGCGAGGACTGCACGCTCATCATCGAGCGGTAGCCGGAATCGACCCGTTCCACTTCGCGGGCGATCAGGCCGTAGGCCACGTAGTTCAGGCCCGGACCGCCGTATTGTTCCGGGATGGTGGGGCCCAGCAGGCCCAGTTCGCCCATTTCGCGGAAGATCGACGTGTCCATGCGCTCGTGCCGGAACGCTTCCAGGATGCGCGGCGCCAGCTTGTCCTGGCAGTACGCGGCCGCCGCGTCGCGGACCATGCGTTCTTCGTCGGTCAGTTGCTCGTTCAGCAGCAGGGGATCATCCCAATGAAACTGGGCGCGGGCTTGGCTCATCGTGTGTCTCTCTCGTGTTGGTGGATTTTCTGCAATTTTAAAGGGGGCGGACGCGCCCGGCTTTTGAAATGGCGACACCAATTTCCGCTTTCACACCGGCACGTGCAGTCCGCCTAACTTGCCGCCATGAAACACCAGCGGCTCGCGCGGACTGAATTCGCAGTGCTCCACCTCACCCACGAAAATCACGTGGTCGCCTTCCGGGTAGCGGCTGCGGTTGTGGCATTCGAACCAGGCGGTGCAGCCCTTGATGACGGGCTGGCCCGTGCGCGACAACTCGTACTCGACCTGGCCGAACGGGTCGAGGCCCCGGGTCGAGAACAGTTTCGCCAGCGCGGCCTGGTCGGCCGACAGCACGTTGATGACGTAGTGCGAGTTGCCGCTGAAAATGGGCATGCTGTTGGCGGCCGAGCCCAGGCTCCACAGCACCAGGGGCGGGTCGAGCGAGACGGAATTGAAGGAGCTGGCCGTCAGGCCCCGAAAGCTGCCGTCGGCCAGCCGGGTCGTGATGACGGTGACGCCGGTCGCGAACTGCGACAGCGCCTGCCGGAAGTGTACGGTGTCGAACTGCGCGGTGTTGCGCGGGGAGCTTGTATTCATCGTGGACCTTGTTTTCCGCCATTATGCCAAAGTTTGCCCGGCCCGACCGCCATGGCCGGAGGCGGTATAGTGGCGTTTCGCCAACTTTGCACGCAGACCCTGCGCCGCCGATGACTCCCACCTCGCTTACCGGCACCAACCTGTCGGCCACCTTCCAGCGTTTCTTCGCTTCCGAGAAAGCGGGCGGCATCGTGCTGATCCTGTGCACCGTGCTGTCGCTGCTGGTGGCCAATTCCGCCCTGGGCCCAGCCTGGCTGGGCTTCTGGCATTACCAGGTGGCCGGCCTGTCCGTCGAACTTTGGGTCAACGACCTGCTGATGGCCGTGTTCTTCCTGTTCGTCGGGCTGGAGCTGGAACGGGAGTTGTACAGCGGCGAGCTGTCCGACTTCAAGAACGCCTTGCTGCCGATTCTGGCCGCCGTCGGCGGCATCGCCGTGCCGGCCCTGCTGCATGCGGGCCTGAACGCGGGCACGCCGACGCAGGCTGGCGCCGGTATTCCGATGGCCACCGACATTGCCTTCGCGCTGGGCGTGCTGGCGCTGCTGGGCAGCCGGATTCCCGCCAGCCTGAAGATCTTCCTGACGGCGCTGGCCGTGATGGACGACCTGGGCGCCATCATCGTCATCGCCGTGTTCTACACGGCCCACGTGTCGCTGCCCTATCTGGCGGGCGCGCTGGCCGTGTTCGCGCTGCTGGTGGTGTGCAACCGCGTGCTGCGCGTGATGGCGCTGCTGCCTTACCTGCTGGGCGGTGCGCTGATGTGGTTCCTGATGTTGAAGTCCGGCGTGCATGCCACCATCGCCGGTGTGCTGCTGGCCTTCGCCATTCCGTTTTCCAGCCGCCAGGAGGACGTTGCGTCGCCGTCGCACCGGCTCGAGCATGCGCTGCACCGGCCCGTGGCTTTCCTGATCCTGCCCCTGTTCGCGCTGGCCAATACCGGCATCAATATTCCGGCCGACTGGCAGGCCGGCCTGCTGTCGCCGAACAGCCTGGGCATCATGGCCGGCCTGGTGCTGGGCAAGCCGGCCGGCATCTTGCTACTGAGCTGGCTGGCGGTGACCCTGGGCTGGTGCCGGCTGCCGGGCGACATGGGCTGGCGCCACGTGCTGGGCGCAGGCATCTTGGGCGGCATTGGCTTCACGATGTCGATCTTCATCACCAACCTGGCCTTCGCCGGCCAGGCCGACGTCGTGACGGCCTCGAAGATCGCCATCCTGGCCGCCTCGCTGGCAGCCGGCGTAATGGGATTCGGCTGGCTGCGCCTGGCCCGGTGAGTACCCGGCGCTTGCACTTGGCGTAAATGCACCCACCTGCCATTTACGTTACAGTGAACGCAATCAACGACAGAGAGGGTGGCATGGCAACCGAAATCGCAGTGCTGGGCGGCGGATGTTTCTGGTGTACCGAGGCGGTGTACCTGGAAGTGAAGGGCGTGAACAAGGTGGAGTCGGGCTACACGGGCGGTGCGCAGCCCAATCCCACGTATGAGCAGATCTGTTCCGGCACGACGGGGCACGCCGAAGTGGTGCGCCTGGAATTCGATCCCGACGTGATCAGCTACCGTGACATCCTGGAGATCTTCTTCACGATCCACGATCCCACCACCTTGAACCGCCAGGGCAACGACGTGGGCACGCAATACCGCTCCGTGATCTACTTCCAGTCACCGGAACAGGAAGCGACGGCGCGACAGGTGATGGCGGAAATGGCGCACGTGTGGGATGCGCCGCTGGTGACGGAGATTTCCCCGGCCCAGCCGTATTACAAGGCCGAGGACTATCACCAGAATTACTTCGCCCAGCATCCGCTGCAGGGCTACTGCGCCTTCGTGGTGGAGCCGAAGGTGACGAAGTTCCGCAAGATGCACACGGCGCGCCTGAAAGGCTAGTCCAAGGGGCGTCAGGTGGCGCCGTACATATAGCCGCGCGACCAGGGCAGGGCGCGCGGATGGCGGCCGGCCTTGCCGCACACTACCTGGTAAAGACTGATCCAGTCCTGGTCGAAGGCGTAGGCGCAGCCGGCCAGGTAGATGTGCCAGATGCGGAAGCGCTTCTCCCCCGCCAGTTCCTTGACGCGCCCGGCGCGTGCCTCGAAATTATCCGTCCAGATGGCCAGCGTGCGGGCGTAGTGGCGCCGCAGGTTTTCCACGTCGTAGGCTTCCAGGCCGCCCTGCTGCATGGCCGTCAGCACGGCGCCGATATGGGCCAGTTCACCGTGCGGGAATACATACTTGGCGATGAATTCGCCGCCGCCGTAGGGCGCTTCGCCGTTGGCCGGATCGGTGCTGGTGATGCCGTGGTTCATGGCCACGCCATCCTCGGCCAGCAGGCGGGCGATGATGCCGAAGTACTCCGGCAGGTGCCGGATGCCGACATGCTCGAACATGCCCACGCTGGTGATGCGATCGAACGTGCCGCGCACGTCGCGGTAATCCTGCAGCCGGATCTCGATGCGGTCTTGCAGGCCGGCCCGTTCCACCCGCTCTCGTGCCAGCGCATACTGGTTTTCCGACAGCGTGATGCCGACGCAGCGGGCGCCGAATTTCTCCGCCGCGCGCAGCACCAGCGCACCCCAGCCGCAGCCGATGTCGAGCAGGGTCTGGCCCGGCTGCACGCGGATCTTCGTCAGGATATGGTCGATCTTCTTCAGCTGGGCCGTGGCCAGGTCTTCGTCGCCCTGCTCGAAGTAGGCGCAGGAATACACCAGGTTGGGGTCGAGGAACTGCTGGTAGAACTCGTTCGAGACGTCGTAGTGGTAGCGGATCGCCTCGGCGTCCTTCTTGCGGTCGTGCACCGTCAGCGAGCGCACCACGCGGGCCAGGCGGCCATCCGGCCGCAGGTTGCCCTTCAGGGAACTGCGCGCCAGCGCATTGACGACGCCGATCATGTCGCGGGCCTGGCCGCGCACTTCGATATCGCCTTCCACGTAGGCCGTGCCCAGGCTGGCCAGCGAAGGCGTCAGCAGGTAACGGGCGGCCGATGCCTGCGGCAGCCGGATCGTCACACGCGGCGCTTCGGTGGAGAAGTCGATGGCCTGGCCGTTCCACAACTCCAGCCGCAATGGCAGCTTGATCTGGCTGCTGACGCCGCGCACCCAGGCACTGAGCCGATTCTGGTCGAACACGATAACCTCCCGCGGTACAAGAAGAATTCCCTTGAAGGCCGGCTGGACGGCGCGACCGCACCGGTGCGGAAGGCTGTGATCGACCCCACTAGGGCTGGATGCGTTCCTTGGTCCAGCTGCCGTCCGCCTGGCGCGTATAGACGATCCGGTCATGGAAGCGCGAGCGGCGCCCCTGCCAGAACTCGATACGCTCCGGCACCAGGCGGTAGCCGCCCCAGTGCGCCGGTCGTTGCGGCTTGTCGCCGCTGGCCGCTTCCACGGCCGCAAACTGCGCTTCCAGCGCCGCGCGGTCCGCCACCGGGGCGCTTTGCGCGGAAGCGATCGCCGCCAGCTGGCTTTTCAGGGGGCGGCTGTAGAAATACTTGTCGCTTTCCTCGGCCGAGGTTTGCACCACGCTGCCTTCGATGCGCACCTGGCGTTCCAGCTCGGGCCAGAAGAACAGCAGTGCCGCGTGGCCGTTCTGTGCCAGCTGGCGGCCTTTCTGGCTGTTGTAATTGGTGTACCAGGTAAAGCCCCGTGCGTCGTACTGCTTGATCAGCACGATCCGCGACGACGGCCGGCCATCCTCGCCCACGGTGGCCACGCTCATCGCGTTCGGCTCGTTCACCTGCGCCTTCATCGCCTCGCCGAACCATTTGGCAAATTGGTCCACCGGGTCGACCAAGGTGTCCTCCTCGGACAGGCTGGCGCGGCCATAGTCGAGCCGCAGGTCCGCCAGCGCGATGCCGCCCGCGATGGCCGATGCCGTGACGGCCGGCGCTTCCGCGGACGCGGCGGGCGTGTCAGGCACGATGCCTCGGCGCCGCTGCATGGCCTCGCCGAAGATCGCCATCTGCGCCGCACTGAACAGCCGCTTGGCCATCGGCGCCACGTTCGCTTCTTCCATCGCCATATGGTCCGTGTAGGCCTGCACGAAGCGCTCGACGCCGTCGGCGGACAGTTCGGCCCCGCTGCCGGCGGCGATCCGGTCCAGCTGCGAGTTAAGTATATGCCAATCTTTATCCATTTGCTGGTGCTGCTCCAGGATCTGTGGTTTCAGCGTACGAATCAGCTCCAGGTCGTCGCCGGTTGCCGTCGATTCGAGCATCGGCAGCAGGTCCTGTTCCTCGTCCGCGTGGTGCAGGTGTGCCGCCGTGTTGAAGTACTTTTGCACGGCGCGCGCGGCCTGCTGGGCGGCGGCATCGGCGCCGTGGGCGCTCAGGTGGCCCAGCAGGCTTTGCAAGGTCGCCAGCTGCTTGCGGATCTTGTCGTGGCAGTGTTTCAGCATGGCGATCGGCTGGTCGAAGCCGGGCGCCGTGTCCATCAGCGTGTTGCTCATCGGGGGCTTTCTCGGTTGGGTGCTTGGGGCGATTGTAAAAGAAACTTCCTGCCCGCGTCCGGTAAAATGGCGTGATGGAAGAACTCAACACCCCTGCGCCGGACGGCGACGACATCGACTTCGAACGCCGTTTCGGCGGCATCGCCCGGCTGTACGGCGACGCCGCGCTGGCGCGCTTTCGCGCCGCCCACATCTGCGTCATCGGCGTCGGCGGCGTCGGCTCGTGGATCGTCGAGGCGCTGGCCCGCAGCGCCATCGGCCACCTGACCCTGATCGACCTGGACAACGTGGCCGAGTCGAACATCAACCGCCAGATCCAGGCCCTGACGGGCACCGTCGGCATGGCCAAGATCACGGCGCTGGCCGAACGCATCGCCCAGATCAATCCCTACTGCCACGTTACGCAGATCGAGGATTTCATCACGCCGGACAACCTGGACGAGATGCTGAAGGGGCGCGGCTACGATTACGTCATCGACGCCATCGACAGCGCCCGCGCCAAGACGGCGCTGGTGCACTACTGCCGCAGCAACGGCATCGCGCTGGTGACGATCGGCAGCGCCGGCGGCCAGACCGACCCGACCCGCATCGAAGTGCGCGACCTGGCGAAAACGGAGCAGGAGCCGCTACTGAAGAAGGTGCGCCGCCGCCTGCGCAACCAGTACAACTACCCGCCCAACGGCAAGAACAAACTCAATGTGGACGCCGTGTTCTCGATGGAACCGCTGACCTATCCGGAAACGGGCGAAGCCTGCTCCGTCGACGGCGACGAGCTGGCCGCCGCCGCCCAGAAGCCCGGCCTCACCGGCATCAACTGCGCCGGCTTCGGCTCGGCGATGGTGGTGACGGCCACCTTCGGCATGGTGGCGGCGGGGCATGTGCTGCGCAAGCTGGCGGGCTTGGGCGATACCGCGAAGTCAAACCGGGAAGCGGTGGCGGCCAGCGCCGCCGATTAACCGACCGGCGCGTACACGCCGCTGGGGAGCGACTCCACCAGCGCCACTTCCATCACCTCCCACACGACCGGCGCCACCGGCGGCGCGGCCGGCGCGTGGCCCGCCTCGCGCGCCAGGGTCACGTGCGGCTTGAAGCTGCCGTGCGTGGCGGCGGAAAAGCCGGCAGCTTCGAGCCGGCCCACCAGGTCGGCCTGCAGCGCCTCCAGCGCCGGCGGCACCTGCGTCATGCCGGCCCAGGCGATGCGGGGCCGGGCGAAATATCCGTAGCAGTCGATTTCCAGGCGCATGGGCGGCACGACCAGCGCGTGCAGGATGTCGAGCAGCGCGGGCACGGCGGGCGCCGGCTGCCGGCCCAGGAAGGCCAGGGTCAGGTGCAGTTTGTCGCGTGGCGTCAGCCGCCCCTCCACGCCGGCCTGCAGTGCCGCCAGGTCGGCGCGGGCGGCCTGGCCCGGCCACAGCGCAAAGAACAGCTTGCGCTCCATGGCGGAATTTGCCGGGTCCTCCGGGTGATTTGCTATCATGATGCCGCCTCAAAACCAGAACAGAAAGAATACATCATGACCCGTTTGTCCGCTTTGTTTGCCGCCCTTGCCGTCAGCCTGGGCAGCGTGTCGCTGGCGCAGGCCCAGCAACCGGCGCAGGAGTCCACGCAGGTGCAGGCCACGCCGGCCGCCGCGCAACCGGCCGCGCAGTCCGCCGCGCCGACGGCAGCCATCGTGCCCGGCTCCGCTGCCGTCGGTCCCGCCGCCGAACAGCTGATCGTCAACGACGTCAAGGTCGGCACCGGCCGCGAGGCCATCGTCGGCGGCAACGTGTCGGTGCACTACACGGGCTGGCTGTATCGGCCGCTGGCGAAGAACCAGCGCGGCCGCCAGTTCGACTCGTCGCGCACGCGCGGCGAACCGCTGGAATTCCAACTGGGCGCCGGCCGCGTCATCAAGGGCTGGGAGCAGGGCGTGACGGGCATGAAGGTGGGCGGCAAGCGCACCCTGATCATCCCGCCGGAACTGGCCTACGGCGCGCGCAGCATGCCCGGCATTCCCGCCAACTCCGCGCTGATCTTCGACGTCGAACTGCTCGACGTGAAATAAGCGACAGCGACCCCGGGCCGGGCGTACACTGGTCTCCCACCTTCCGTGCGGAGACCACCATGAATATCGCGAACGATGTTACCGAGCTGATCGGCAATACCCCGCTGGTCCGCATCAACCGCCTGGCCGCCGGCAGCGGCGCGCAAGTGCTGGCCAAGCTGGAATTCTACAATCCGGCCCACAGCGTCAAGGACCGCATCGGCCTGTCCATGATCGCGGCGGCCGAGGCGGCCGGCCGGGTCGGGCCCGATACCGTCTTCCTCGAACCCACCAGCGGCAATACCGGTATCGCGCTGGCCATGGTGTGCGCCGCGCGCGGCTACCGCTGCACCCTGGTGATGCCCGATACCATGAGCCGCGAACGGCGCGTGCTGCTGCGTGCCTATGGGGCGGACCTGGTCCTCACGCCCGGCAGCGAAGGCATGGTGGGGGCAATCCGCCGCGCCGAGGAAATGGCCGCGTCCGACCCGCGCTACCTGATGCCGCAGCAGTTCAACAATCCCGCCAATCCCGAAGTGCACCGCCGCACCACCGCCGAGGAAATCTGGCGCGACACGGACGGCCAGGTCGATATCCTCGTGGCCGGCGTCGGCACCGGCGGCACCATCACGGGGGTGGGCGAAGTGATCAAGGAACGCAAGCCGTCGTTCCGCTGCGTCGCCGTGGAACCGGAGGCGTCGCCGATCCTGTCGAAAGGCACCAAGGGGCCGCACCCGATCCAGGGCATCGGCGCCGGCTTCGTGCCGGCCGTGCTGAACACGCATATCTACGATGAAGTGGTGTGCGTGTCGAACGACGACGCCTTCGCGACGGCGCGCCGGGCCGCCAGCGAGGAAGGCCTGCTGGTCGGCATCTCGTCCGGCGCGGCGCTGTGGGCTGCCGTGCAGGTGGCGCGGCGCCCGGAGAACGAAGGCCGCATCATCGTCACGGTGATTCCCTCGTTCGGCGAACGCTACCTCAGTACCCAGCTGTTCGCCGGCCTGGCCGATCAGTGAGGGTGGGCATGGCCATGGCCCTTGTGGCCATGTTCGTGGCCATGGCCGTGGTGGTCATGCGCGTGATCGTGGCCATGATCGTGATCGTCGTGGCCATGGTCGTCCGCCTTGGCATCGGCCAGGCAGCAGGCATGGGCCGTCGTGCCCAGCTCCGTCTGCAAGGTGCTGTGGTGGATGGCGAACTCCTGGCGCAGCGCCCTGGCCGTTTCGTCCATCGCCGCGTCGCCCGGATAACCGGCCGGCATCACCAGGTGGGCCGTCAGCGCCGTCTCCGTCGTGCTCATCGACCAGATATGCAGGTCGTGCACTTCCGTCACGCCGGCGCGGCCGCGCAGGAACTGCTCCACCTTGCGTGAATCCACGCTGTCCGGCACGGCCGCCATCATCATGCGCAGCGATTCCTTCAGCAGCGACCACGTGCCCAGCACGATCATGACGACGATGGCGATGCTGACCAGCGGGTCGAGCCGGATCCAGCCCGTGTACATGACGACCAGGCCAGACACCAGCACGCCCAGCGAGATCGCCGCATCGGCCATCAGGTGCAGGTAGGCGCCGCGGATATTCAGGTCGTCCTTGCTGCCGGCCATGAACAGCCAGGCCGAGATGCCATTGACGGCGATGCCGATGGCCGCCACGACGGACACGGTGGCGCCATGCACGGCAACCGGGTGGATCAGCTGCAGCACCGCTTCCCACAGGATGGCGCCGCAGGCCGCCATCAGCAGCATGCCGTTGAACAGCGCCGCCAGCATCGAGCTGCTGCGCAGGCCGTAGGTGAAGCGGCGCGACGGCGCCCGCTTGGCCAGGATCGCCGCGCCCCAGGCCAGCATCAGGCCCAGCACGTCCGACAGGTTGTGGCCGGCGTCGGCCATCAGCGCCGTCGAGTTGGCGACGAAGCCGTAGCCGAATTCCACCGCCACGAAGATGGCGTTGAGCGTAATGGCGATGGCGAAGGCACGGCCGTGGTTGGCCGGATCGCCATGGTGATGATGGTCGTGCCCGTGGGCGTGACCGTGGTGGTGATGGCCGCTCATACGTCCGCTCCCGCTTCGTTGTTCGTCGATGGTTCGGCGATATGTTCCAGCATATCGCGCAGCACGCCGCTGATATGGGCGTCGGCCGTGCTGTAGAAGACCTGCTTGCCCTGCCGTTCGGCCTTGACGATGCGGGCTGCGCGCAGCAGACGCAGGTGGTGGCTGACCAGCGAACTGCTCAGCGACAGAGCGGCGGCGATATCGCCGACGGCAATGGGCGCGGCCACGCAGGCCAGCACGATGCGCAGGCGGGTCGGGTCGCCCAGCAGGTGGAACAGGTCTGCCAGCTGGGCAACCGATTCGTCATGTTCCGGGGTGGGGGAGGAAAGGGCGTCCAAGGCGTGGTCTCATTATTAACGATTGAATAGATATTCAAATGTTAGTCGTAATCGTGCCACGGCGCAAGGGCGAATTTGATTCCGTGCAGCATCTGCATGATATGATCGGCCGATCTTGTATTTTGCCATTCGGAAACTATGTTCGAAGCCAGCGGTAATCTCAATATCGATGCCATCGCGCGCGCGACCTGGAATCCCACGGTGGGCACGGCCCTGTCGATCACCTACAGCTTCCTGGCCACGGCCTCGGAGGCCTCGGAAGGGGACCGGACTGGCTTCGCCGCGATGACCTCGGCACAGGAGGCGGGCGCCCGCACAGCGATGGCCGCGTGGTCGGCGGTGGCGAACATCACCTTCACGGAAGTGGAAACGGGTGGCCGCATTCGCCTGGGTACCAACGACCAGGGCGACAGGAGTGCTGCCTATGCCTACTATCCACGTCCGAGCGAGTGGTCCGGGCTGTATTTGAACAATACGGCCTGGTACAACGGCGTGTTCACGTCTGGCGGCTATGGCCTCTTGACGATGGTGCATGAACTGGGGCATTCGCTGGGGCTGAAGCACCCGGGCGACTACAACGCCGGCGGCGGCGGGACGCCGGGCCCTTACCTGCCGGCCGACACGGACAATCGCGACTACACCCTGATGTCCTACGAAAATGGTGCCAGCGCCGGCATCAACGGCAAGTACGGTATCGGACCGATGGTCTACGACGTGCTGGCGATCCAGTACCTGTACGGCGCCAATACCAGCTGGCATACCGGCAACGATGTCTACAGCTTCGGCAACGCGGCCCTGCCCCAGTGCATCTGGGATGCGGGCGGCAGCAATACCTTCGACTTTTCCGCCTGCACGGGCGCCACCTTGATCGACCTGAACGACGGTGCCTTCAGCGAGACGGCAGCCGGACTCAATAACGTGTCGATTGCCTTTGGCGTGGCCGTACAGAAAGCCGTGGCCGGCTCGGGCGGCTCGACCATCATCGGCAACGAGCTGGCCAACACCATCACCGGCGGCGCCGGCGTCGACGACATCCGCGGCGGCGACGGCCGCGACAGCATCACGGGCGGGGCCGGCAACGACCTGCTCGACGGCGGCACGGGTGCCGACACCTTGGCCGGTGGCGCCGGCAACGACCGCTACACGGTGGACGATGCGGGCGACGTCGTCAACGAAACGGTCGCCGGCAGCGGCGGCATCGACATCGTCGTCACTTCGCTGGCCAGCCACACGCTGGCCGGCGGCGTGGAGAACCTGCGTTACGGCGGCTTCGCCGGCTTTGCCGGCACCGGCAATGCGCTGGACAACCTGATCGTAGGCGCCAGCGGCGACGACCTGCTGCGCGGCATGGCCGGCAACGACACGCTCGACGGCGCGGCCGGCAACAACACCCTGGACGGCGGCGACGGCGTCGACACGGCCCTGCTCGACGTGGCCTTTGCCGACGTCACGCGCGTGCGCCTGTCCGCCACCGAGATGGCGGTGACGGATGTGAACACCGGTGCCGTTACGGTACTGCGCAATATCGAAACGGTGGTGTTCGCCGGTGAAGCGAAGCCCATCGCCGAAGTCCAGGGCGTGTCCGACCTGGCCGACGTGGTCACGGGCACGGCGCGCGCGGACACGCTCGACGGCCTGGGCGGCAACGACACCATCAATGGCCTGGAGGGAGCCGACCGCATCGACGGCGGCAAGGGCAACGACAGCATCGACGGCGGCGCGGGCGACGACACGCTGGTCGGTACCAGCGGCAGCGACCGCATGGCCGGCGGCGCCGGCGACGACCTGTACCTGATCGACACCGCCGGTATCGTCGTGACGGAACTGGCCGACGGCGGCAACGACCGCGTCGAGACGACCCTGGCCAGCCTGACCCTGGCGGCCGACGTGGAACAACTGGCCTACACCGGTACGGCGCGCTTCACCGGCACGGGCAATGCCGGAGCCAACCTGCTGCAGGGCGGTGCCGGCAACGATGTGCTCAACGGCGGCGCCGGCGACGACACCTTGGTCGGCGGTGCTGGCAGGGACACGCTGGACGGCGGCATGGGCATCGATACGGCCTGGCTGGCCGGCGTCCGCGAAGACTGGCTGCTGGCACGGCCGAACGCCACCGACCTGGTGGCCACGCAGGTCGACGGCGGCGTCGCCGTCACCTTGCGCAACGTGGAATTCGTCGCCTTCGACGGCGAGGCCATCGCCTTCACGGAGCTGGTGACGGGCATCGTCAGCCCCGGCAACGACAGCCTGCCCGGCACGAGCGGCAACGACACGCTGGACGGCGCTGCCGGCGACGACACGATGGCCGGCCTGGCGGGAGACGACAGCTATGCCATCTCCGCCGTGGGTGACGTGGTCGTCGAGGCGCCCGACGGCGGCACCGACACGGTGCGTGTCGCCATCGCCAAGGTGGGTGCGGCCTACGTGCTGGCCGACCACGTGGAAAACGGCATCGTCACCAACACGGCGGCCGTCGGACTGACCGGCAACGCCGCCGCCAACAGCCTGACGGGCAACGCGGCGGGCAACACGCTGCTGGGCCTGGACGGGAACGACGTACTGCAGGGCGGGGCCGGCAACGACCGCCTGGACGGCGGCAGCGGCGACGACACGCTCGACGGCGGCACCGGCGGCGACGCGATGCTGGGCGGCCTGGGCGACGACGGCTACGTGGTCGACGCCGCCACCGACCGCATCACCGAGGCGCAGGACGAAGGCGTCGACACCGTGTGCACAGCCCTGGCCACCTACACGCTGGCGCAGAACGTCGAGAACCTGGCCGGCACGGTGGCGAACCGGGCCTACCGCTTCACGGGCAACGCGCAGGACAACGCCATCGACGGCAACAGCGGCAACGACGTGCTGAACGGCGGCGACGGCAACGACATCCTGCGCGGCCTGGCGGGCAAGGACAGCCTGTTGGGCGGTGCCGGCGACGACCGCCTCGAAGGCGGCAGCGGCAACGACACGCTCGACGGCGGCGCGGGCGTCGATACCGCCATCTTCACGCTGGCGCTGGCGTCGTACACGGTGTCGCGCCCCAGCCTGGGCGAGCTGAAACTGGTCGACGGCGTCACCGGCACGGCCATCACGGTGCGCAACGTCGAGACCCTGGTCTTCGACGGCGTGGCGTCCACGCTGGCCGAGCTGCAGACGGGCCTCGTCAGCGCCGACCACGACGTGTTGACCGGCACCGCCGGCAACGACACGATCGACGGCCTGGCCGGCAACGACACGATGACGGGCCTGGACGGCGACGACCAGTACATCGTCGGCGCCGCCGGCGACCTGATCGTCGAAGCGCCAGGCGAAGGCCAGGACACGGCCATCGTCTGGATTGCGGCGGCCGGCTTCACCTACACCCTGGCCGACCATGTCGAGGACGCCGTCATCCGCGGCACGGCCGCCGGCGGCGTTACCGGCAATGCCGGCGCCAACGTCTTGACCGGCAACGGCGCCGCCAATACGCTCGACGGCCAGGCCGGCGACGACAGCCTGGAAGGCGGCGCCGGCATCGACCGCCTGCTGGGTGGCGCAGGAAACGACACCCTGGCCGGCGGCGCCGGCAACGACTCGCTGGAAGGCGGCGACGGCGACGACGTCTACCTGGTCGACGCCAGCGGCGACAAGACCGTCGAAGCGGCCGATGGCGGCCATGACACGGTGCGCACCGCGCTGGCGTCGTGGACGCTGGCGGCCGGCATCGAGGACCTGCGCTACACCGGCACCGGTGCCTTCGCGGGCACGGGCAACACGCTGGACAACCTGCTCCTCGGTGGCAACGGCGTCGACCGCCTGAACGGCGGCGCCGGCGACGACACGCTGGCCGGTGGCCTGGGCAAGGACACCCTGACGGGCGGCCTGGGCGAAGACAGCTTCCTGCTGCGCGCCGACGGCGGCCTCGATACGGTGACGGACTTCGTCTCCGGCATCGACCACCTGCTGCTGGAGGACTTCGGCGCGGAACTGGTCCTGGTCGACACCAGGGCGACGGGCCTGACGACGGCCAAGGCCGCGTTGGCCATCGGCAGCGCCGATAGTCCCTACGACATCGGCGCCAGCGTCCTGTTCGTCGTCGGCGACGGCAGCGCCACCGCCATCTACCGCTTCGTCTCGAACGGCGCGGACGCCAACGTGTCCACCGCCGAACTGACGCAAGTCGCCCAGCTTACGGGTGTCAAGACCATTACCGCCGACGACTTCACCTTCACCGCATAGGTGCCTGAAAGCAGTCGGTCCGCGAGCCGTCCGACACCGGTTCCGAAACAATTAGTTGCCTGGAAACCGGTGTCTGACACCGGTTTTGAAGCAATTAGTTGCCTGGAAACCGGTGTCTGACACCGGTTTTGAAGTAATTAGTTGCCCGGCCGGCCGGTCCGCCGCAGCGATTTAGGTGTCTGACACCGAATTCACAACACCGAATTCAAGACCCTTACGGCTTGACCATCTCCGCCTGCACGGCAGTGCGGGTCTTGGCGTCGAGGCGGGGCAGGATGCGTTGGAATCTTTCGCCGGTGGCGATGGCCGCGATCTGGGCCGAGGTGAGGGGAGCGGGTACGGCGACCGGGGCGGCCGGGGCGGAGCGGAAGAACAGGGCCTGGCCGAGCAGCACCAGCACGGCGCCGAAGGCGGCGGCGCCCAGTGCGACGGGCAGCAGGCGCGCGGGCGGTGCCGACGACGACGGCGCGTTCGCCATGGCCGCGGGGGCGGGCGCGGAATACGGGGCCGACGTCACGCCGGCGTCCTCCACGCCCAGCCGCGCCGTCAGGGCGGCCGATGCCGCGTCGATGCGTTCGACGTGGCGCTCCACCGCTTCGGCCAGCACCGCTTCGTTCAGGGCCACCAGCGCGAAGATGGGGTCGTCGATATCGACCTTGACGCCCGTCTTCTCGAACACGAGGGTGCGCAGCTTGTGCTGGTCCATGGCCCGGCTTACCAGTCGATCCGGTCGAGCTGCTCGAACAGGTCGCGGAACACGACCTTGATGCGCTGCTTTTCCATCACGTTGAACTTGTCGCTGGCCTTCACCTCTTCGAAGGTCATGCGCGCCGTGTTCATCTTCTTCACGTCCGCGCCGAAGGTGTCGGCATTGCGCTGCGCCAGCACCACCCGGCCCTTCACGCGGGCCGAGTTCTCCGCATAGGTCTGCGATTCGATAAACGCCTTGCCGGCCGCCGATTGCAGGGGGCCGAAGTGCTCGTTCTCCCACAATACCAGCGGCACGTCGGCCGACTTGGCCGTCGAGACGAAGCCCATGGCCGTGTCGTGCAGGGTGTCGCCGCCGCCGACGATGGTGTGGATATACACCTTGCGGCCGGAGTCCTCCAGCAGGGCGAAGCAGTCGTTTTCCAGCAGGTAGGCCAACAGGGGCGAGAAGGTGTTGGCGCCGTTGTCGATGACGCAGTTGCCGTCCCCTTCCAGGATGTCGATCATCAGCGCGTCGAAGCGCTTCGGGTCGATCGTGCGCGCTTCCGTCATGACGGGGATGTGCCGCACTTCCAGCGCCTTGTAGCGCGAGAAGGTGGTGTTTTCCTGGTCCGTGTCGTAGCAGCGCAGCGGCGTGTCGTCCTTCGATTTGAGCCACTGGGCCAGGATGGTCGAGACCAGCGTCTTGCCGATGCCACCCTTGCCCTGCAAGATGAAATGTACCGTGTTCTGCATCGTCATCAGTTAATGAAGCGCAGCAGGCCCTGCAGCGCGTGCACGACGGTCTGCTGTCGTACCGAGTGGCGGTCGCCCGAGAACACGAGGCGCTCGGTATGAACGGTGTCGCCATTGGCCCAGCCGAAGCACACCGTGCCGACCGGCTTGCCTGGCACGGCGCCGGTGGGCCCGGCGATGCCCGTCGTCGAGACGGCCACGTGGGCATTGCTGCTGCCTAGCGCGCCCTGCGCCATGGCGGCGGCCACTTCCTCGCTGACGCTGCCCAGCTGGGCCATCAGCGCGGCCGGCACGTCCAGCAATTCCGTCTTGGAGGCATTCGAGTAGGTGATGAAGCCACATTCGAACCAGCCGGTCGAGCCGGCGATTTCCGTGATCGCCTGGGCCACGCCGCCGCCCGTGCACGACTCGGCGGTAACGAGTAGCAGTTCTTTTTCTTGTAATGCACGCCCCACCCGGGCCGCCAGGTCATTGATGTCGGTATCGGTGCTCACGAGTCTCTCCTTGAGTGTTGCGTCGATGGTTTGCGTCGCTGCCTCATTCTAGCGCGCCACCGGTAGCGCTGGCCACGCGCGCAGCAAAAATGTTTCACAGACAAAAACTTTCAGTGCTAAGCGGCGCGCTCGCCCCCGGCTGAACGATAGAATAGGGGCAGGATTTCTTTCCATAACGAACCGGCGACCCATGGTGACGCGAACTCAGGGATATTCCCGGCGGTGCTGGCCGATCTTGGTGATCGCGGCCCCGCTCGTCCCGACGCCGCGGCTGGGAGGCGCGCCATGATCCGGCTGCGCTCCCTGCGCCACAAGCTGCTGGGCGTGATCGCGATGGTGATCCTGCCGGCCATGTTCGTGGCCATCAGCACCGTGGTGGCCTACGACCTGCACGCCTACCAGCAGACCATCCGCGACGACATGCGTACCCAGGCCGAGCTGCTCGGCCATATGAGCGCGCCGGCGCTGACCTTCGACGACCAGCGCTTGGCCAGCGAGAATCTCAGCCTGCTGCGCCTGCGCCCCCGCGTCAACGCGGGCGCCATCTACAACACCCGCGGCGAGCTGTTCGCCCGCTACGTGGCGCCGGAGCGGGCGCCCGCGATTCCTCCCCGCGTCGGCACGCCCGGCTTCGAATACCAGGACGGCAAGATGCTGCTGTTCCAGCCCATCTACGACAACGGCGAGCTGGTGGGAACGGTCTACCTGCGTGCGGACTACGAGATGCTGGACCGCTTCCTCGACTACCTGCTGATCGGCGTGCTGGCCGCGCTGCTGGCGCTGTTCATCGCCTGGCTGGTGATGCGGCGCCTGAACGAAGTCATCACGCGGCCCATCCTGAACGTGGCGCACGTGGCGCGCGAGGTGCTGGCCACGGGCGACGTGTCGCGCCGCGCCGAACGGCTGGGCGAGGACGAAGTGGCGGAACTGGCCGATGCCTTCAACAAGATGCTGTCCGATATCGAGAGCCGCAAGCGCGAGCTGGAAAACTCGAACCGGGAAATCGCCCGCGAGGCCGAGCAACGCACGCTGGCGCAGCAGGAGGTGATGCGCCTGAACGCGGAGCTGGAACAGCGCGTGCACGAACGCACCATGCAGCTGGAGCTGGCCAACGGCGAACTGGCGATGGCGATGGAGGAAGCGAAGAGCGCCAACCAGGCCAAGTCGGCCTTCCTGTCGTCGATGAGCCATGAGCTGCGCACGCCGCTGAACGCCATCCTCGGCTTCGCCCAGATCCTTACGTCCGACAAGCTGCCGTCGACCCTGGCGCAGAAGAAGGAATTCGCCAACCATATCCTGAAGTCGGGCCGCCACCTGCTGGCGCTGATCAACGAGATCCTCGACCTGGCCAAGATCGAGTCGGGCGCCGTGGCGCTGTCGCTGGAGCCGGTGGCGCTGGCCGACATCCTGCAGGAATGCGAGACCATGATGGCGCCGCTGGCGGGCCAGCGCGGCATCCGCATGCTGTTCCCCATGGCCGGCGAGTGGAACGTGACGGCCGACCGCACGCGCCTGAAGCAGATCCTCCTGAACCTGCTGTCGAACGCCATCAAGTACAACCGCGACGGCGGCGCCGTCGTCGTCGACTGCACGGCCATGGGACCCGAGCAGCTGCGCATCACGGTGCAGGACACGGGCATGGGCTTGAAGCCCGAGCAGGTGCGCATGCTGTTCCAGCCCTTTAACCGGCTGGGCCAGGAAGCGGGCGTGGAAGAGGGCACCGGCATCGGCCTGGTGGTGACGAAGCGGCTCGTCGAACTGATGGGCGGGACCATCGGCGTCTCCAGCAGCCCGGGCGCGGGCAGCATGTTCTGGATCGAGCTGAGGACGACGCAGCCGGTGCCGTCGGTGCTGGAAGGCCTGGGCGCGCTGCCGGCGTCCGGCATGCCGGCGCGCGAGGCCGGCGCCATCACCGTGCTGTATGTCGAGGACAACCCGGCCAACCTGAAGCTGGTCCAGGAAATCATCAGCTTCCGCCCCGAGCTGCGCCTGCTGTCGGCGCCGGACGGCCAGCTGGGCATGGAGATGGCGCGGGCCCACCTGCCGGACCTGATCCTGATGGACATCAACCTGCCCGGCATCGGCGGCGTCGAGGCGCTGCGCCTGCTGCGGGCCGATCCCCGCACCGCCCATATCCCCGTCGTCGCGCTGACGGCCAATGCCATGCCGCGCGACGTGGAACGCGGAATTGCGGCAGGATTCTTCCGATACCTGATCAAGCCCATCAACATCGACGAATTTACTGAAGCCATCAATAGCACGATTACCTGGCTGGCGGACCGTGCGGAGGAACAGGCAGAAAGGGGACAGCAATGATCAGCCGTGCCGATATCCTGCAAGCCAGCATCCTGATCGTCGACGACCAGCCCGTCAACGTGCAGTTGCTGGAATACCTGTTGCAGTCGACGGGCTATACGAACGTCCAGTCCACCACCGATCCGGCCGTGGTGGCGCCATGGCACGAACAGCACAACTACGACATCATCATCCTGGACCTGCAGATGCCCGGCATGGACGGCTTCGGCGTGATGCAGGCGCTGCGCCCCCTGGAACCGGACGGCTACCTGCCCGTGCTGGTCGTTACGGCAGAACCGGACAAGAAGCAAGCCGCGCTGGATGCCGGCGCGCGCGACTTCGTCAGCAAGCCCTTCGACCCGGTCGAGGTACTGACGCGCATCCGCAACCAGATCGAAGTGCGCTTGATGCAGCGCGATGCGCGCCGCCACAACCAGATGCTGGAACGGACGGTGCGCGAGCGTACCGCCGACCTGCAGCGCTTTCGCAGCGCGATGGACGCCACGGCGGACGCGATCTTCCTGATCGACACGGGCACGATGCAGCTGGTTGACGTCAACGACGGCGCCTGCCGCATGCTGGGCTACCAGCGTTCGCAGCTGCTGGCGCTGGAGCCGGCCCGCATCGGCCTGGGCGCGCCCGATGCGCTGCAATCCCAGGCCGACGCCGCGCTGGCCCATGGCGACCTGCGCTCGCCCACCCTGACCGAGACGGAACTGCTGCGGCAGGACCATGCCACGGTGCCGGTGGAAGTGTACTGGCAGCTGCAGCACCAGGGCGGCCAGGCAACGCCGGAGAGTGCCGCCGAAGCCAGCCACACCCTGATCTGCGTGGCGCGCGACATCAGCGAGCGTCGCATCGCCGAGGAGCGCCTGACCCATGCGGCCCATTACGACAGCCTGACCGGCCTGCCGAACCGCACGCTGTTCTACCGCACCTTGCAGGATTCGATCGAGCTGGCGCGCGACAAGGAGTGGAGCATCGTCGTGCTGTTCATCGGGCTGGATCGCTTCAAGAGCGTCAACGATTCGCTCGGCGCGGCCCAGGGCGACATCCTGCTGCGCGATTTCTCGAACCGGCTGGTGCAGTGCGTGCGCATCCGCGACACGGTGGGGCGCCTGGGCGGCGACGAGTTCGGCCTGATCCTGACGATGACGCGCGACCAGCACGACGCCGTGCTGGTCGCCAACGAGGTGCGCGACGCGCTGCGCCTGCCGTTCCAGCTGGGCGAGCACCAGGCCACGTTGACGGCGTCGATCGGCATCGCCGTCTACCCGGACGACGCGGGCGACCCGGAAACCCTCGTCAAGTACGCCAACACGGCCATGACCCAGGCCAAGGAGTCCGGCAGCGACGCCTACCGTTTCTTCACGGCGGGGATGAACGTGCAGGTGCTGGCGCGGCTGGACCTGGAAATGGCGCTGCGCCGCGCGCTCGACCAGGAAGAGCTGGAACTGTACTTCCAGCCCAAGGTGAACCTGCATACGGGCCGCATCAGCGGCGCCGAGGCGCTGCTGCGCTGGAACCGCCCCGGCCACGGCATGGTCTACCCGGCCGAATTCGTCAGCGTGCTGGAAGAGACGGGCCTGATCGTGCGGGCCGGCGCGTGGATCATCGACGCCGCGTGTCGCCAGATCGCGGCCTGGCTGGAAGGCCCGGTGGGGCCGATGAACATCGCTGTCAACGTGGCCTCGCGCCAGTTCGTCGAGGGCGACCTGGAACAGGACGTGATTACGGCGCTGGAGCGCCACAAGGTGCCGCCCGAGCTGCTCGAACTGGAACTGACGGAAACGGCGCTGATGTCGAACGCCGAGCGCACCATCGCCGTGCTGACCAAGCTGCGCCTGCTCGGCATCAAGGTGGCGATCGACGATTTCGGCACGGGCTACTCGTCGCTGGCCTACCTGCAGCGCTTCCCGATCGACAAGCTGAAGATCGATATCGCCTTCGTGCGCAACATCACCACCAACCCGAACGACGCGGCCATCGCGCTGGCCATCATCAGCATGGCGCACAGCCTGAAGCTGCGCGTCGTGGCCGAAGGGGTGGAAAGCCGGCCGCAACTGGAATACCTGCGCCGCAACCGCTGCGACGAAGTGCAGGGCTTCTTCTTCAGCCGGCCCCTGTCGGCGCCCGACGTGGCCCAGCTGGTGGTGGCGGGCAAGGCCCTGCCGCCCGACCCGAACCAGGCCGCCGAACCGCCGCAAACCCTGCTGATCGTCGACGACGACGTTAACGTGCTGTCGTCGCTGCACCGGCTGTTCCGGCGCGACGGCTACCGCATCCTGACGGCCGCGTCGCCGGCCGAAGGCTTCGACCTGCTGGCGCTGCATCCGGTGCAGGTGATCGTGTGCGACCAGCGCATGCCGATCATGAGCGGCACGGAATTCCTCAGCAAGGTGAAGGACATGTACCCGGACACGATCCGCATCATCCTGTCCGGCTACACGGGCCTGGAAGCGATGCTGGACTCGATCAACCGGGGTGCCATCTACCGCTTCTACACCAAGCCATGGGACGATGTGCAACTGCGCGACAATATCCGTCTGGCCTTCCACCACTACTGGCTGATGCATGGCAGCGGCAAGCTGGCCGGCAAGCCGGGCGAGGATCACACGGCGCTGCAGTAGGTTCAATCAACCGAAGTGATCGAACCCCGCCAGCGCCAGCGCCAGCGGCGCAACCCTGCCATCGACCAGCCGCAGGCCGCCTTCCTCCTCGATGCGCCCCACGCGCGTGACGGGCGTACCGCAGGCGGCCGACGCCTGCACGATGGCGTCGCGCTGCGCCGGGTCGGCCGTGAAACACAGTTCGTAGTCGTCGCCGCCGGCGGCCGTGAAGGCGCGCCGTATGGCCAGGTCCTGCCGCGCCAGCACGGGGCCGGCCGGCAGCGCATCCACGTCCAGCGTGGCGCCCACGCCGGAGCGCTCGAGGATGTGCCGCAGGTCGCCCACCAGGCCGTCCGAGATGTCGATGGCCGCGCGGGCCAGCCGGCCTTCGGCCAGCAGCACGCCTAGCGCCACACGCGGCGTCGGCAGGTACAGGCGCTGGGCAGCGGCGTCCAGCGCGGCGGCGTCCAGCGCCAGTTCCTCACGCAGGCCGGCCAGGCCCAGGCGGGCGTCGCCCAGGGTGCCGGAGATCCAGATGTCGTCCCCGGGCAGGGCGGCGTCGCGGCGCAGCGCGTGGCCGGGCGCCACTTCGCCGAAGATGGTGATGCAGATGTTCAGGGGGCCGCGCGTCGTGTCGCCGCCCACCAGTTCGCAGCCGTGGGCATCGGCCAGCGCGAACAGGCCGGCGGCGAAACCGGCCAGCCAGTCCCGTTCGGCCGCCGGCAAGGCCAGCGCCAGGGTGAAGCCGACGGGGCGCGCGCCCATCGCCGCCAGGTCGGACAGGTTGACGGCCAGGCTTTTATGCCCCAGCCGGCGGGCATCCTCGCCGGCGAAGAAGTGGCGGCCTTCGACCAGCATGTCCGACGAGATGGCCGTCTGCATGCCTGGCGTGGGTACCAGCAGCGCGCAGTCGTCGCCGATGCCGAGCGCCGCGCGGTGCGTGCGGGCGGTGGCGGGGCGGACGAAGTATTGTTTGATCAGGTCGAATTCGGAGAGCATGGGGCTATTGTACTGAAGCGGCCGGCGCTAGCAGCCGCCATCGCCATTGCCGCCATTGCCGCCGTCGCAGTCATCGCCATGGCCATCGCAACCGATGCCCAGGAAGGACTCTACCTTCGCTGGCGCGCGCCGCCTGCGGGTCCACTGCCGGCCCACTAGGTAGATCAGGCCGGACACCATCAGCAGGACCGCCAGCGGATGGCGGTCCACCCATGGCAGCGCCTCGGCCACGGTGGCGGCCGCGGCGGCCAGGGCAACGGAAACGGTCAACGCGTGCATGAAAGACTCCGGCAGTGGGAACTGTCCCCACGCTAGCGCTGCTGTCGCGCTGCCGTGCTGCGCCGCCGCAAAGCGGGGCACCGGCGAATAATATTCTTGCGTCCGCGCTGTTTCGGACTGGATGTTGCGCCCGCACCTTGCCCAAGAGCAGCTGATAGCAAAGTGTGATGAAAATTAGAGGATTCAATAGCAATTTAGTGATTGACGAATGGCTTGGTGAAAATACCTAGTTTGACAACGGGAGGGGTCTGCTAGAATCGAAGGCTTTCAGAGCACACAGGAAGGCAGTACAGCAATGGATTCGTCATCGGACAAGAAAGAGGAACTGCGCCAGCAACTGCGGATCGCCGCGCTGGAGTACCACGAATTTCCAAAGCCGGGCAAGATCAGCGTGGCGCCCACCAAGACGCTGACGAACCAGCGCGACCTGGCCCTGGCGTACTCGCCCGGCGTCGCGGCCCCCTGTGAAGAAATCGTCATCGATCCGGCCGCTGCGTACAAGTACACGGCGCGCGGCAACCTGGTGGCCGTCATCTCGAACGGCACCGCGGTGCTGGGCCTGGGCAATATCGGCGCACTCGCGTCCAAGCCTGTGATGGAAGGCAAGGGCGTGCTGTTCAAGAAATTCGCCGGCATCGACGTGTTCGACATCGAGATCAACGAATCGGACCCGGACAAGCTGATCGACATCATCGCGGCGCTGGAACCGACCTTCGGCGGCGTCAACCTGGAAGACATCAAGGCGCCCGAGTGCTTCTACATCGAACGGGAACTGCGCAAGCGCATGAAGATTCCCGTCTTCCATGACGACCAGCACGGCACGGCCATCATCGTCGGCGCCGCCATCCTGAACGGCATTTCCCTGGTCGGCAAGAACATCAAGGAATGCAAGCTGGTGGTGTCCGGTGCCGGCGCGGCCGCGCTGGCCTGCCTGGACCTGATCGTCGACCTGGGCTTCCCGATCGAGAACATCTACGTGACCGACCTGGCCGGCGTCGTCTACAAGGGCCGCACCGAGCTGATGGACCCGGACAAGGAACGCTTCGCCCGCGACACCACCGCCCGCACCCTGGGCGAAGTGATCGCCGACGCCGACATCTTCCTGGGCCTGTCCGCCGGGGGCGTGCTGAAACAGGACATGGTGCGCCAGATGGCGGCCCGTCCGATCATCCTGGCGCTGGCCAACCCGAATCCGGAAATCCTGCCGGAAGACGTCAAGGCCGTGCGCGACGACGCCGTCATCTGCACGGGCCGTTCGGATTACCCGAACCAGGTCAACAACGTGCTGTGCTTCCCGTACATCTTCCGCGGCGCCCTCGATTGCGGCGCCACCACGATCACGCGTGAAATGGAAATCGCCGTGGTGCACGCCATCGCCGAGCTGGCGCATGCCGAGCAGTCCGACATCGTCGCCACCACGTACGGCTTCACCAATCTGTCGTTCGGCCCGGAATACCTGATCCCGATGCCGTTCGACCCGCGCCTGTTGATCAAGATCGCGCCGGCCGTGGCCAAGGCCGCCGAGGAATCGGGCGTGGCGACGCGCCCCATCAAGAACCTGGAAGCCTACGCCGACAGCCTGCAGGAATTCGTCTACCGCAGCGGCACCTTCATGAAGCCCCTGTTCTCGGTGGCCAAGGGCACGCACCCGGAACTGAAGCGCATCGTGTATGCCGAAGGCGAGGAAGAGCGCGTGCTGCGCGCCGTGCAGGTGGTGGTCGACGAGCGCCTGGCGCGCCCGATCCTGGTGGGCCGGCCGCCCGTGCTGGAAACGCGTATCCAGAAGTTCGGCCTGCGCCTGAAGCTGGGTGTCGACTTCGACGTCATCAATCCTGACTACGACGACCGTTACCGCGACTACTGGACCTCGTACTACGAACTCACCAACCGCAAGGGCGTGACGGAGGAGTATGCGAAGCTGGAAATGCGGCGCCGCCACAGCCTGATCGGCGCCATGATGATCAAGAAGGGCGATGCCGACGGCATGATCTGCGGTACCTTCGGCACCACCCAGCTGCACCTGAACTACATCGACCAGGTGCTGGGCAAGCGCCCGGGTGCCAATGTGTATGCGGCGATGAACGTGCTGGTGCTGCCGGAACGCCAGCTCGTCATGGTCGACACGCACGTCAACGAGAACCCGAGCGCCGAGCAACTGGCCGAGATCACCATCATGGCGGCCGAGGAAATGCGCCGCTTCGGCCTGTCGCCCAGCGTCGCGCTGCTGTCCCATTCGAACTTCGGCTCGTCCAACAGCGAGTCGGCGCAAAAGATGCGCGCCACCCTGAAGCTGGTGCAGGAACGCGCGCCGGACCTGGAAATCGACGGCGAAATGCATGGCGACACGGCGCTCGATTCGAAGCTGCGCAAGAAGCTGATGCCCAATTCGAGCCTGGAACGCGACGCCAACCTGCTGGTGGCGCCGAATATCGAGTCGGCCAATATCGCCTACAACCTGGTCAAGACGGCGGCCGGCAACGGCATCGCCATCGGCCCGATCCTGCTCGGTTGCGCCGCGCCGGTGCACATCCTGACGCCATCGGCGACGGTGCGCCGCATCGTCAACATGACGGCGCTGTGCGTGGTCGACGTGGTGGCCCAGCGCAAGGGCTGAACGCGCGAGCGCTTGTAATGGTTCCCCAGGGCCGCCGATTGGCGGCCTTTTTTTGTGCGCCGCCCGGCTTGTCGCATATTGTATTTTCATTTTGACATGGCAAGGGCGCCGCGCTAGAGTTGACGCATGACCGACCTTGCCCTCGCCATCGTCCACCACCTGATCGTCTTCGGCATCGCCGCCGTGCTGGCGGCCGAACTGGCGCTGATGCGGCCGGCCGCCATGTCGCCGCAAACGGTGCGCCTGCTGGGTCGTTTCGACGCCGTCTATGGTTTGCTGGCGGTGGCCATTCTCGTCGCCGGCTTCGCGCGGGTGTGGTACGGCGCCAAGGGCCCGGATTTCTACCTGAACAACCACGTCTTCTGGACCAAGGTGGCTGCTTTTGCCGTCGTCGGCATCCTGTCGATCAAACCCACCCTGCGCATCCTGGCCTGGCAAAAAGCGTTGAAGGCCGATGCCGCCTTCGTGCCGCCGTCCGCGGAAGTGACGGCGGTGCGGCGGCGCATGCTGGCCGAGATCCACGTGTTCGCCCTCATTCCCATCGCCGCGGCCGCGATGGCGCGGGGCATCGGGCTGGGCTGAGGTCGGGTCAAAAATTACCCTGTAACAAGATGTAATTATTGTAATGCGGCCCGTTCCCGCGAGGCGGGTCATGTCATGCCTCTGTTACAATGTCGGGCTTCATGTTCAAGCCATTTCTGGATACTCTACACTATGCACAATACTAAACGCGCCCTGGTTACGGGCATCTCCGGCCAGGATGGCGCTTACCTGGCACAGTTGCTGCTGGAGAAGGGCTACGAAGTCACGGGCACCTTCCGCCGCACCAGTTCCGTCAATTTCTGGCGGATCGAAGAACTGGGCATCCAGAACCATCCGAACCTGAACCTGGTCGAGCACGACCTGACGGACCTGTCCTCGTCGATTCGCTTGCTGCAGAAGGGCCGCTTCCACGAGATCTACAACCTGGCGGCGCAAAGCTTCGTCGGCGTCTCGTTCGAGCAGCCCGTGACGACGGCCGAAATCACCGGCATCGGCGCGGTCAACCTGCTCGAGGCGATCCGCATCGTCGATACGTCGATCCGCTTCTACCAGGCCTCCACTTCCGAAATGTTCGGCAAGGTGCAGGCCATTCCGCAGAAGGAAGACACGCCGTTCTACCCGCGCAGTCCGTATGGCGTGGCCAAGCTGTATGCGCACTGGATGACGGTGAACTACCGCGAGTCGTATGGCATCTTCGGCTGCTCGGGCATCCTGTTCAACCACGAGTCGCCGCTGCGCGGCCGCGAATTCGTCACCCGCAAGATCACCGACGCCGTCGCCAAGATCAAGCTGGACAAGCTCGACGTGCTGGAGCTGGGCAACCTGGACGCCAAGCGCGACTGGGGCTTCGCCAAGGAATACGTGGAAGGCATGTGGCGCATCCTGCAGGCCGACCAGCCCGATACCTATGTGCTGGCCACCAACCGCACCGAGACCGTGCGCGATTTCGTGACGATGGCCTTCAAGGCCGTCGGCATCGCCATCGAATGGCAGGGCGAGGCGGAAAACGAAACGGGCCACGATGCCCAGACCGGCAAGGTGCTGGTCAAGGTCAGCCCGAAATTCTACCGTCCGGCCGAGGTGGAACTGCTGATCGGCGACCCGGCCAAGGCCCTGAAGGAACTGGGCTGGGCACCCAAGACCACGCTGGAAGAGCTGTGCCAGATGATGGTCGAGGCCGACCTGCGCCGCAACGCCGCCGGCTTCTCGTTCTAAAATGAGCATGCAGCCGCCGAACTTGTCCCTGCTGTCGCCAGCGCGTGAAGGCGCGGGCAAGCGGGCGCTCGTGACAGGCATCGCCGGCTTCACCGGCCGTTATGTGCTGCAGGAGCTGCAGGCCGCCGGCTACGAAGTGTTCGGCACCACGACGCCGGGCACCGCGCCGGCGCCGAACATTTTCCCCGTCGACCTGCTGGACCGCGCCGGCCTGGCCGCCGCCGTGCAGCAGGCCGCGCCGGACGTGGTGGTGCACCTGGCCGCGATCGCCTTCGTCGCCCATTCGAACGTCGAGCAGATCTATCAGGTCAATGTGGTCGGCACGCGCAACCTGCTCGAAGCGCTGGCGCAGTTGCCGCGCCGCCCGTCGGCCGTACTGCTGGCGTCGAGCGCGAATATCTACGGTAATACCGACGTCCCCGTGATCCACGAGGACGTGCCGGCCGCGCCGGCCAACGACTACGCCGTCAGCAAGCTGGCGATGGAATACATGGCCCGGCTGTGGATGGACAAGCTGCCCATCGTCATCGCCCGGCCGTTCAACTACACGGGCGTGGGCCAGGCGGAAAACTTCCTGCTGCCGAAGATCGTGTCGCACTTCCGACGCCGCGAAGCGGGCATCGAACTGGGCAACCTGCATGTGTGGCGCGATTTCTCCGACGTGCGCGTCGTGGCGGCCAGCTACCGCCACCTGCTGGCGGCTACCGCCGCCGGCAACGCGGACCAGCGCATCTTCAACGTCAGCTCCGGCACCGCGTTTTCGCTGGGCGAAGTGATCGACATGATGGCCGACATCGCCGGCTACCGCATCGACGTGCGGGTCAACCCTGCCTTCGTGCGCGCCAACGAGGTCGAACGCCTGACGGGCGACAACCGGCGCCTGCAGGCCGCCGTCGGCACCATCGACGCACCGCCACTGGCCGAGACCTTGCGCTGGATGTACCTGGCGTGACGGCAAGCCAGCTGCGCATCGGCCTATCGACGACGACGACTGAACCTGGCCTGACGGGCGGGCGCCTCGATGGCATCGGCGTCTACAGCCGCGCCCTGCTGCGCGAGCTGCCCGGAGCCGGCTGCGCGGTGACCCCGTATTCCTTCGGCCCGGCCGCCGCGCTGTCGGTGGGCCGGCCCATGCCGCGTCCGTTCGCGCTGGCCACCCTGGCCGACCTGGCGCTGCCGGGCATGCGCCAGCACATGGACCTGGACCTTTTTCACGCCACCGATTACCGCATCGTGCGCATGGATTGCCCCGTCGTCGCCACCTTGCACGACGCGCTGCCCATCGCCCATCCGGAATGGTGCAATCCGCGCCTGCGCGGCCTGAAGAACTGGCTGCAGGCCAAGGCCGCGCGCAAGGCCGATCACGTCATCGCCCATACCCACTACACGATCCGCGAGCTGGTCGAATGCTTTGGCGTGGACGAGCGCAAGATCAGCGTGGTGCCCTGCGGCGTCGACGAAGCCTGGCTGGAAGCGCCCGCGCCCGAGGCGGTGGCCGCGACCTTGAAGGAGCACGGCCTGCGTGCCGGGTTCTTCCTGGCCGTCGGCACGATCCAGCCGCGCAAGAACATTGGCCGGCTGCTGGAAGCCTTCCTGGGCCTGCCGGCCAGCATCCGCGCCCAGCGCCAGCTCGTCATCGTCGGCGCCCCCGGCGCGCGCAGCGAAGACGTCATCGCCCGTATCGGCGGGGCGCGGCAGAACGGTGAGAACGTCGTCTGGCTGGACCGCCTGACCAGCGGCGAGGAGCTGCGCCATCTGTATGCGGCGGCCGGCGTATTCGTCTTCCCGTCGCTGTACGAAGGCTTCGGCATTCCCGTAGTGGAAGCGTTCGGCTCGGGCGTGCCCGTGATCGCGTCGAACACCACGTCGGTGCCGGAAGTGACGGGCGGCGCGGCCATCGATGTCGATCCCCTGTCGGTCGGCGCGATCGGTTCGGCCATGCTGGAACTGGCGCGCGACGAAGCGCTGCGCCAGCGCTGCAGCGCCGCCGGCAAGGTGCGCGCGCTGCAGTTGACCTGGCGCGAAACGGCCCGCAAGACGCAGGCCGTGTACCGATCGATCCTGAAGTAACAGCATCCGAGAAGCCATGCGTGTCCTCCATTTCTACAAGACCTATTACCCCGAATCGTGGGGCGGCGTCGAGCAGGTGATCCGCCAGATGTGCGTGGCCACCGCCCGCCTGGGCGTGACCAACGAGGTCCTGACCCTGACCCGCGCCGGTACCGCCGACCGCATCGAGATCGATGGCCACACGGTGCACCGCGTGCCGCAGGCCTTCGAGGTGGCGTCGAACTCCGTGTCGTTCGGCGCCATCCGCAAGCTGGCCAGGCTGGCGCGCGATGCCGATGTGATCCACTACCACTTCCCGTGGCCGTTCATGGACCTGGCGCACTTCCTGGCCCGCATCAAGAAGCCCAGCGTCGTTACCTACCACTCCGACATCGTGCGCCAGAAGGCGCTGTTGAAGTTGTATGGGCCACTGAAGCGACGCTTCCTGGCCGACGTGGATGCCATCGTCGCCACGTCGCCGAACTACTTCGCCTCGTCCGAAGTACTGAAGCGCTACAACGGCAAGGTCCACACGATTCCGTTCGGGCTGGACAAGTCGACCTATCCGCAGCCCGTGCCGGCGCTGCTGGACAAGTGGCGCGAACGCCTGGGCGGCGAGCGCTTCTTCCTGTTCGTCGGCGTGCTGCGCTACTACAAGGGCCTGCACATCCTGCTGGACGCGATGGTGCAGCTGGATTACCCGGTCGTCATCGTCGGCGCCGGGCCGATCGAGCAGGAACTGAGGGCGCATGCGCAGCGCCTGGGCTTGACGCACGTGCGCTTCGTCGGCGCCGTCGACGAGGACGACAAGGTGGCGCTGCTGACCCTGTGCTACGCGATGGCCTTCCCCTCGCACCTGCGCTCGGAAGCCTTCGGCATCTCGCTGCTGGAGGGGGCGATGTACGGCAAGCCGATGATCTCCAGCGAGATCGGCACCGGCACCACCTATATCAACAACCATGGCGAGACCGGCCTGGTGGTACCGCCCAGCGACCCGGACGCCTTCGCCGCGGCCATGCGCACGCTGTGGGAAAACCCGGACATGGCGGCCGAGATGGGCCGCAAGGCCGAAGCGCGCTATCACCAGCTGTTCACAGCGGAAAATATGGCCCGCGACTACGTCGACCTGTACCGGAAACTACAGGGCTGAAAAGTTCAGTCTCATCGCTATAAGTTTGCGCCAGATCAAACGATCGCGACTTTCATTTCGCTAACATCAAGCGCGAACCACCACCATCCCGGTCTGCAGAAGTCCGAACGGCAGCGCAACGGCGGGGCGGTGGGGGTTCTTCCCCACGATCCCACCTCATCACTGTCCAGCCCGTGTCAACATCGGGGTCAGGCACGAATCTCGACACGGCGTGAGCAGTAGAGGGCAGCCGTCGGCTCAGCTTTCCGCCCACTTGTCCTTGATCGCGCAAATGGCCGGCAGCTGCGTCAGGAACAGGTCGACCAGCACCGGGTCGAAGTGCCTGCCGCGCTGCTCGCGCAGGAATTCCACCGCTTCTTCCACCGGCCAGGCGGCCTTGTACGGCCGCACCGAGGTCAGGGCGTCGAACACGTCGGCGATGGCGACGATGCGCCCTTCCAGCGGGATCGCTTCGCCGGCCAGGCCGTTCGGGTAGCCGCTGCCGTCCCATTTCTCGTGGTGCGACAGGGCGATATTGCGGGCCAGCCGCAGCATGCCGTGCGGGTGTTCGCCGATGATGTCGGCGCCGATGGTGGCGTGCGACTGCATGATCGCCCATTCTTCCGCATCGAGCTTGGCGGGCTTTTGCAGGATGCGGTCGGGGATGCCGATCTTGCCCACGTCGTGCATCGGCGCCGCGTGCAGCAGGTCATCGGCCTGCGCCTCGTTCATGCCGGCCGCCACGCCCAACAGGCGCGCGTAGTGGCTCATGCGGATCACGTGCATGCCCGTTTCATTGTCCTTGTACTCGGCGGCCAGGCCGAGGCGCTGCACGATCTGCAACCGGGAGTCCTTCAGTTCGTCCATCCGCACCAGCGACAGGTGGGTGCGCACGCGAGCCCGCACCACGGGCGGGCTGACCGGCTTGGTGATGTAGTCGACGGCGCCGGCCTCGAAGCCCAGTACTTCATCCGCCGTGTCCGACAGGGCCGTCACGAAGATGACGGGAATATGCGCCGTGACGGGATCGGCCTTCAACTGGCGGCAGGCCTCGTGGCCCGTGGTGCCGGGCATCATCACGTCCAGCAGGATCAGGTTGGGCCGCTCCTGGCGCGCCAGCTCCAGCGCGCGCGTGGCGTCCTTGGCGAACAGCAGGCGGTATTGGTCCTGCAGGATCTGCCGCAGCAATTGCAGGTTGGATGCTTCATCGTCCACCGCCAGGATCAGCGGCGGTTGCGGCGTGCTGCCGACGTGGAGGCTTTTCTCACTCATGGGATAACTCTTGCGATTCGGTATTGGAGACCCTGGCCAGCAGGGTGGAGAGCCGGCTGGCGGCCAGCGTGAAGTCGAAGTCGTCCAGCGCCATCTGCAGCGGCGCCAGCGCGGCCGGCGGCATGTGGCCCTGCAGCGCCTTGCCCAGGCGGGCCAGGGCGGCATCGTCCAGCGCGCCACGTGCCAGCGACCGTTGCAGGGCGCCGGCGGCGGCATCGACGGCGGCCCGGTCCAGCGGCGCCGTGACCGCCGCGCATGGCGCCGGCGTTTCGGCGCAGCGGCCGACCGCGTCCAGCGCCAATGCCACCTGTGGCGCCAGCGACGCCAGCGCCGCCTTGACGGAAGCGGCATCGGCACCGGCGGCGCAGCGGGCCGCGCCCTGTTCGATCTCGCCCAGCAGCGCGGCCAGCTGTTCGAAGCCGAGGTTGGCCGCGACGCCGCGCACCCGGTGCGCATGCGCCTGCAGGCCGGCATAGTCGCCGGCGCCGCTGAGCGCCGCCAGCGCCGTCGCGCACCCGGCGTATTCCTGCCCGAAGCGGCACAGCGCGGCCGTCAGGGCTTCCTCGTTGCCACCCCAGCGCTGCACGGCGCCGGCGCGGTTCAATACCTGCAGGCTGGAGGTCTTGACCGCCGCGATGGCAGCCGCCGTCTCCAGGCCCAGCACGCGCGCGATCTCGTGCGACAGCGCATACCAGTCGACCGGCTTGGAAGCGAAACCGTCCATGCCGGCGGCGGTGCTGGCCTTGCGGTGCGCTTCCAGCACGCTGGCCGTCATCGCCACGATGGGCACGCGCACGCGGCCGCTGCACTGGCCCTCGGCGCGGATGATGCGGGTCGCGGCCAGGCCGTCCACCTGCGGCATCTGTACGTCCATCAGGATTACGTCGAAGTCGTGCTGGCCGGCCAGCGCGGCCGCGTGGGCGCCGTCCTGGGCCAAGGTCAGCGTGTGGCCACGCTTCGTCATCAGGAGCGACAGCAGTTCCAGGTTCTGCGCCACGTCGTCGGCGGCCAGTACGCGCAGCGGCGGCAGCTCGAAGGCGACGCGCTGGCGCTGGCGCGGCAGGTTCAGGCGCTCGGGTTGCAGCGCAGGTGTCAGCGGCAGCACCACGTGGAAGGTGGTGCCTTGGCCCGGCGTGCTCTCGGCCCAGATCTTCCCGTCCATCAGCTCCACCAGCTGCTTGCTGATGGTGGTGCCCAGGCCCGTGCCGCCGAAGCGGCGCGTCATCGAGGAATCGGCCTGCGTGAACGGCTCGAAGATGGCGGCCAGCCGGTCCGGCGCGATGCCGATGCCGGTGTCGGTGACGGCGATATGCAGCTGCTGTTCGCGCGGCGTCACGCTCAAGGTGACGCTGCCGGCAGCGGTGAACTTGATGGCGTTGTCGAGCAGGTTGGTCAGCACCTGGCGCATGCGCAGCTCGTCGCCGTGCAGCCAGGGCGACAAGGTGGGCGCGTAGGCGATATTGAGCTGCACGCCCTTGCTGCGCGCCGTCGTGTTGTAGGTCGACGAGAGTTCGTCGATCAGGGCCAGCAGGTTGAAGTCGTCCAGCTCCAGCTCCACCGCGCCTTTCTCCAGCTTGGCCGTGTCGAGGATCTCGTTCATCAGGCGCAGCAGCGAGCGGCCCGCGCTGCGCACCGTGTCGAGATGGCCGCGCTGCTCCGGCTGCAGTTCGCCGTCCAGCAGCACGTCGGTGAAGCCCAGGATCGAATTCATCGGCGTGCGGATCTCGTGGCTCATGTTGGCCACGAACGAGGCGCGCGCGGCGGCCGCCTGTTCGGCCTTTTCCTTGGCCACGCGCAGGTCCTCTTCCATCTGGCGCCGCTCGGTGGTGTCGATGATGACGCCGTCGACCCAGCGCGGCGTGCCGTCGTCGCCCATCACGGGAGCACCATGCTCCCACACCCAGCGCCAGCTGCCGTCCGCATGGCGCATGCGGTATTCGACCGAATAGGCCTGGCCGGCCGTCACGGCCTCGTCGCACAGCGCCATCACGCGCGGCAGGTCGGCCGGCGAAATCAGTTCGATCAGGGTGCGGCGGTTCTCGGCGCGGAAATACTCGGCGGCAGGGTAGCCGTTCACCTTCTCGACGCCGTCGCTGATGAATTCGATGGTGTACTCGGCATCGGCATGGCAGCGGAACGAGGCACCGGGGATATTGCCGATCAGGGTGCGGAACTGCCGTTCGCTGTCGCGCAGGGCCTGCGTGATGGCGCGGCGCTCGGTAATGTCGGTCACGAACAGCACGTACAGGTCCTGGTCGGTCAGCCGGGCGTGGCCGACGGCGCGCCGGATCGGCACCTGGCGGCCGTCCTTGTGCAGGCCGAGTACTTCACTGCCGGCGCGCGTGAGCTGGTCGTCTCCGGTGCGCAGGAAGTACAGGAAGCCGCTTTGCTCGGACGTGGCCGTATCGGCCATCAGCACGCCGATGTGGCGGCCCAGTACTTCGTCGCGGCGCCAACCGAAGATGCGTTCAGCAGACAGGTTGAATTCATGGATGACGCCTTCGCGGTCGACCGTGATGACGCCGTCCACCGTCGTCGTCAGCAGCGCGCGCATCCAGCTCTCGCTGCGGTGCAGCTGGCGGAACATCTCGCGGTAGCGCAGCAGCCCGTTGGCGCCCACCACCACCACGGTAAACAGCACCGTGATGATGGACACGGCCAATGCCACGAAGCCGAGATCGTCGGCGCGCGCGCCGGGCGGCGGCGTGCCGACGAAGCGGGCGGCGGCCATGCCGGTGTAGTGCATGCCAGTGATCGCGCAGCCCATCACGACGGCGCTGATGGCCAGCCGCTGGCGGTGATTGAAGGTGCGGCGCAGGCCACGCAGGCCGAAGCGTACGCCCAGCGCCAGCGTCGCCAGGACGACGGCGACGACGATCGACAGGCCGAACATCAGGGGATCGTAGTGCAGCGCCAGGCCGGTATGCATGGCCGCCATGCCGCTGTAGTGCATCGCACCGATGCCGGCGCCCACCAGCACGCCACCGGAGAGCAACATCCCGCGGCTGAGCGTGCGGCGGCGCAGGATCGTCAGCGCCACGAACGAGGCGCCCAGGCCGGGCAGCAGCGACAGCAGGGTGACGGTGGGATCGTAGGTGGTGCGGGTGCACAGGTCGAACGCCAGCATGCCGATGAAATGCATGGCCCAGATGCCCGAACCCAGTGCCAGGCTGCCCGCCAGCAGGGCACCCGTGCGCAGCAACGGCGTACGCGCCTCGCGCGCCTGACCGGCCATCTGCAGGCCCATCAGGGAAGCGAAAACGGCCACCAGCACCGATAGCACGACCAGCTTCGGGTCGTACACGCCCCACTGCAGCAGCGAAGAGTGGGCCGGCGGCGAAAACAGGGCGGTCAGCGCGTTCATGATGGGGACAGAAAACGGAAGTGGAAGTCGAGCCCACATTATCACATTTTCTCGAAGGAAATTAATGACTTAAGGCAATTACGTACCGGCGCCGCGGGTCACGCGCGGGGCGCCGCGGGACCGCCGTTGCGCTGCCGCGACAAGGCTTGTCTTGCGGGTATGCAGGCGTACCGCGCATCCGGTGTTAGACACCTGAATCGAGCCCACGTGGAATTCGGTGTCAGACACCTGAATCGACACGCTGATGTTGCTCGAAAACCGGTGTCAGACACCTGTTTCGAAGCAACATACGGCTTGCCGGTTTAGTGCTTGCTTAACACCCTGTTAGGTTGTACGATGACATACAACCATGGCCCAGGCCGGGCTGATCTCGCTGGAGACCGAGAGAGATCATCGATAACCAAACATAAGTGATCCTATGAAGCTGAACGAGCCTGTAAGCCAGCAAGGTGCTGGCCAGCGCGGCGCCATCGCCGTCGGCAAATACCGTTGGACCATCTGCGCGCTACTGTTCTTCGCTACCACCGTCAACTACCTGGACCGCCAGGTCCTCAGCCTGCTGGCGCCGCAGCTGTCGAAGGAGTTCAACTGGTCGAATACGGATTACGCCAACATCACGGCCGCCTTCCAGTTCGTCTACGCGCTGTCGATGGTGTTCGCCGGTCCCATCGTCGACCGCATCGGCACCAAGCGGGCGTATATGTGGGCCATCGCCGTGTGGTCCGCTGGCGCCATCATGCACGCCTACGCGGTGCCGATGGGGTCCGCCATCGGCAGTGCCATGGGCGCCCTGGGCATGGTGGCGGCGCCTGCGTCGATCATCGGCTTCATGCTGTCGCGCGCCGTGCTGGCCGTCGGCGAGGCGGGCAACTTCCCGGCCGCCATCAAGGCCACGGCAGAATACTTCCCCAAGCGCGAGCGCTCCTTCGCCACCGGCATCTTCAACTCGGGCGCCAATATCGGCGCCATCCTGGCCCCGCTGACGGTACCCTGGATCGCCATCAACTGGGGCTGGCAGGCCGCCTTCATCGTCATCGGCGCGATCGGCTTCGTGTGGATGATCGCCTGGCACACGATGTTCGACACGCCGGAAAAGCAGAAGCGCCTGTCGAAGGCGGAGCTGGCGTACATCCGCAGCGACGTCGCCGCGACGTCGACGTCGACGGCACCGGCCGGCGCCAAGGTGCCGTGGTTCCGCCTGCTGGCCTATCGCCAGACCTGGGCCTTCGCCTTCGGTAAGTTCATGACGGACGGGGTCTGGTGGTTCTTCCTGTTCTGGCTTCCCAAGTACCTGTCGTCGACCTACGGCATGGGCCCGGCCGACATCATCGTGCCGCTGGCCGTGCTGTACAGCCTGACCATGTTCGGCAGTATCGGCGGCGGCTACTTCCCCGCCTACTTCATGGACAAGGGCGCCACGCCGTACGACGGCCGCATGAAGGCCATGCTGGTGATCGCCCTGTGCCCGCTGGTGGTGCTGCTGGCGCAGCCGCTCGGCTCCATCAGCTACTGGATGCCGGTGCTGCTGATCGGTATCGGTGCCTCGGCCCACCAGGCCTGGTCCGCCAACCTGTTCACCACCGTTTCCGACATGTTCCCGCAACGGACCGTCGCTTCCGTGATCGGCATCGGCGGCATGGCCGGCGGCCTCGGTGGCGTGGCCGTCTCGAAGGTGGGCGGCTGGCTGTTCGACTACTACGGCTCCCAAGGCCAGCTCACCACCGGCTACATGATCATGTTCGCCTTCTGCGCCGTGGCCTACCTGCTGGCCTGGGGCGTGATGAAGGCGCTGGTGCCGCGCTACAAAGAGATCACGGACCTGTGATGCGGCCATGCCTGCCCCTGCCCCTTGCTCTGCTTGCATTGCTGGCGGCAGGACAGGGCCATTGCACCGGCATCGCCGTCCAGCCATACGGCACCCTGGCCGGCGGCGAAGCCGTCGAGAAGGTCACCTTGACCAACGACGCCGGCATGCAGCTCTCCTATATCGACTACGGCGCCACCATCGTCGCCGCCACGGTGGCGGACCGGCACGGCCGGCGCCGCAACGTCATCCTCGACCTGCCTGACCTGGCGGCCTACCAGCGCAGCACGCGCAAGCACGCCGCCATCATCGGCCGCTACGCCGGCCGCATCGGCGGGGCGCGCTACACGCTCGACGGCAAGACGGTGCAGCTGCAGCCGAACGCGCGCGGCATCACCATTCACGGCGGCCCGCCCGGCTACGAGCAGCGCCTGTGGCGCCGCCGCGATTTCGCCGACAGCGCCTCGATCGGTTCGGTCTACACCCTGGTCAGCCCGGACGGCGACCACGCCTTTCCCGGCCGGCTCACCGTCAAGGTGACCTACCGGCTGCTGCGCGCGCGTGACGAACTGCGTATCGAATACGAGGCCGTGACGGATGCGCCGACCGTCGTCAACCTGACCAACCATGCCTACTTCAACCTGGCCGGCGCCGGCAGCGCGGGCATCGACACGCACCGCTTCCAGATCGCCGCCGACCGCTATGCCGTGACGGATGCGAAGCGCGTGCCGACGGGCGAACTGGCCAGCGTGGCCGGCACCGTGCTCGATTTCCGCCAGGGCGCCAGCGCCGCCGAACGCCTGCGCGCGGGCGACGCCTTGCTGGGCGAACCGGCCGGCTTCGATCACAGCCTGGTCTTCGCCAAGCCGGCGGAGCAGCTGGCCATGGTGGCGGCGGTGGACGACACGGCCAGCGGGCGGCGCATGGAAATCAGCACGACGGAGCCATCGGTGCAGTTCTACAGCGCCAACGCCTTCGACGGCGGCGAGCGTGGCAGCACCGGGCGCGCCTACCAGCGTTACGACGGCTTCGCCTTCGAAACCCAGCACCTGCCGGACAGCCCGAACCAGCCGGCGTTTCCCACCACGGCACTGTATCCGGGCGAGGTGTTCCGTTCCGTGACCTCGTTCCGCTTCACGACCACGCCACGCTGAAGAAGTTGCTCCAAAACCGGTGTCAGACACCTGAATCGTTCCGCTTCACGACCACGCCGCGCTGAAAAAATTGCTCCAAAACCGGTGTCAGACACCTGAATCGCCTGAATCGAAACCGGTGTCAGACACCTGAATCGACACCTGAATCGTGAATTCGGTGTCAGACACCTTGAATTCAGACACCTACGAATTCGGTGTCAGACACCTAAATCGACATCGAACTGAATTAGGTGTCTGACACCGAATCGGCAGCGAAAGCGGCCGGGGTGCGGGCATGAAAAAAGCCCGCCGGAGCGATCGGGCGGGCTTGGGGCCGAGGACGGGGCAGCTCGGCTAGAATGCGCAGGGCGCGTCGGCCAGGCCTTGTACGCCAGGGCGCAGCAAGATGACGGCGCCGCCCCATTCGGCGTCTTCCGGCTTACCCGAAACGATCGACGTGACGATCAGGGTTTTCAGGTCGTCGCCGCCGAAGGTGCACATCGATGGCTTGGCGAACGGCACGTCGATGCGGCGATCGAGCTTGCCGTCGGGCGTGAAGCGCAGCAGGCAGCCGGCGTCGTTGGCGCAGGCCCAGTAGCAGCCGTCGGCATCGACGACAGCGCCGTCGGGTCGGCCGACGTGATCGGCCAGGTTGGCGAACACGCGCCGGTTCGACGGCACGCCGCTGGCGACGTCGTAATCGAAGGCCCACACGAGGCGGCTCTTCGGATGCGAGTCCGACAGGTACATGGTGTGCCCGTCCGGCGACCAGGACAGGCCGTTCTGCGTCAGCAGGCCTTCCACCACGGGGGCCGACAGGCCGTTCGCATCGTAGCGGTACAAGCGCCCCACATCCTTCGCCGCCGCCATGTCCATGAACATGGTGCCGCTCCAGAAGCGTCCTTGCCGGTCGGTGCGCCCGTCGTTGAAGCGCATGCCTTCGCCCAAGGCGTCCGGCTTGCCCAGCAGGGTGACGGCGACGCTGCCGTTGTCGAACAGGTCGACGTCGTACATGCCCGTCTCCATGCCGGCAATCAGGCCCCCGCGCGCACGGGGCGCCACGCAGGCCGGCATTTCGGGCGTCTCCCACGAGCGCGTCTTGCCGGCGGCATCGAGGCGCCAGATGCGTTTCGCGGGAATGTCGACCCAGTACCAGGCCTTGGCCCGTGCGTCCCACGCCGGGCTTTCGCCCGTCGTGCAACGCACGCCGTCGATGCGTTCGATCGACGGGCTGGCCATTATTTCAGCACCAGTTCGCCGTCGACGACGCGCGGGATGCCCAGCGGGTTGTCGCTGGCCAGCGCGGCCGGCAGCAGCTCGGCCGGCACGTCCTGGTAGGAGACGGGACGCAGGAAGCGGTCGATCGCCGACGCGCCCACGGACGTCGAACGGCTGTCCGACGTCGATGGGAATGGGCCGCCGTGGACCATCGCGTGGGCCACTTCGACACCGGTACCGAAGCCGTTGAACAGGATGCGGCCGGCCTTGCGTTCCAGGGTCGGCAGCAGCTTTTTCGCGATGGCGATGTCCGCGCCCGTCGCGTGCACGGCAGCCGTCAGCTGGCCTTCCACGTGTTCGGCCACGTCCACCAGTTGGGCTTCGCTGTGGCAGCGGATCAGCAGCGAGCAGGGGCCGAAGATCTCGTCTTCCAGCTCCGGCTTGGCCAGGAAGGTGGCCGCATCGGTGCTGTACAGGGCAGCGACGGCGCCGCACGGGTTGTTGGCCGTCTGGCCTTGTGCCAGCAGGGTCACGCCTTCGACGGCGCCCAGCTTGGCCACGCCCGAGTTGTAGGCCTGGTGGATGCCGGGGGTCAGCATCGTGGCGGCACCTTTCGCTTGCAGGGCGGCGACGGTCCCTTCCAGGAACTTGTCCAGCGCCGGCGACTCCAGCGCGATCAACAGGCCCGGATTGGTGCAGAACTGGCCGGCGCCGAGCGTCAGCGAGTCGGCGAATTGCTGCGGCAGTTTTTCGTTCGCCAGCGCGCCTTCGAGCAGGAACACGGGATTGATGCTGCTCATTTCCGCGTACACGGGAATCGGCTCGGGACGGGCCGCCGCCGTCTTCATCAGCGCGATGCCGCCTGCGCGCGAGCCGGTAAAGCCGACTGCCTTGATGTGCGGATGGCTGACCAGGTTCTGGCCGATGGTCTGGCCGGCGCCGATCAGCATCGAGAACACGCCTTCGGGCAGGTCGCAGTCGATGGCGGCCTGCTGGACGGCTTTCGCCACCAGCTCGGACGTGCCCAGGTGGGCCGAGTGTGCCTTGACGACGACGGGGCAGCCGGCGGCCAGGGCCGAGGCGGTATCGCCACCGGCCACGGAGAAGGCCAGCGGGAAGTTACTGGCGCCGAAGACGGCGACGGGGCCCAGGCCGATCTTGCGCAGGCGCAGGTCGGGGCGTGGGGCCGGCGCACGGTCGGGCAGGGCCGAGTCCAAGGTGGCGGACAGGTAGCGGCCGTCGCGCACGACCTTTGCGAACAGGCGCAGCTGGTTGCAGGTGCGACCGCGCTCGCCTTCCAGGCGGGCTTGCGGCAGGCCGGATTCCTGCATGGCGCGCTCGATCAGGGTCGGGCCGATGTCCATGATGCGATCGGCGATCGTCTCGAGGAATTTGGCGCGCTGCTCGGGCGTCGTCTCGCGGTAGCGGTCGAAGGCCTGCCAGGCCAGCGTGCAGGCCAGTTCCAGTTCGGCGTTCGACGCCAGGCCGAAGGCCGGTTCGATCTGCTCGTTGCGCGACGGGTCGATGGCCTTGACGGTGCCTTCCTTGCCCAGCACGGCCGAACGGCCGATGATCATTTCACCTTTGACTTGCATGTGTTCTCCTTTTGCTGCGCGCCTTGCGCGCATCGGTTGTTCCGGCAAGCAGAATGCACGAATGCGGGCGCCGGGGCCCGCATCGATACTGCAGCATTTCCGGGAGCTGCCGCCGGCAGCTCCCCGTATGGCGTGCTTTAACTGCGTTATTACTGCGGGCCCTGGGCACGCATCAGTTTTTCCAGCATCTCGAATTCTTCCGGCGTCAGGTCGGTCAGTGGTGCGCGCACCGGGCCTGCGTCGTAGCCGGCGATCTTCGCGCCCGCCTTGACGATCGACACGGCGTAGCCGGCCTTGCGGTTGCGGATGGCCAGGTAAGGCAGGAAGAACTCGTCCAGCAGGCGGTTCTGCGTCACGTGATCGTCGGCTGCGACGGCGTGGTAGAAGTCCATCGCCAGTTTCGGCATGAAGTTGAAGACCGCCGACGAGTAGACCGGCGTGCCCAGGGCCTTGTAGGCGGCCGCGTAGACTTCCGCGGTCGGCAGGCCGCCCAGGTAGCTGAAGCGGTCGCCCATGCGGCGCCAGATCGACACCATCAGTTCGATGTCGCCGATGCCGTCCTTGAAGCCGATCAGGTTCGGATTGCGGTCGGCCAGGATCTCCAGCGAATCGGCCGTCAGGCGGCAGGCGCCGCGGTTGTAGACGACAACGCCGAAGTCGACCGATTTGCAGACTTCCTCGACGTGGCGGATCAGGCCATCCTGGCTCGCTTCGGTCAGGTAGTGCGGCAGCAGCAGCACGCCTTGCGCGCCGACTTTTTCCGCTTCCTGCGCGTAGGCGATGGCGGCGCGGGTCGGGCCACCGGCACCGGCCAGGATCGGCACCTTGCCGCGGCAGGTGTCGACGGCGGTCTTGATGATGTCCGTGTATTCGTTCGGGGTCAGCGAGAAGAACTCGCCCGTGCCGCCGGCGGCGAACAGCGCGGAGGCGCCGTATGGGGCCAGCCATTCCAGGCGCTTGGCGTAGGTATCCGCGCGGAAGTCGCCGTTGGCGTCGAAGTCCGTGACAGGGAAGGACAGCAGGCCATGGGACAGGACGGTTTGGAGTTCTTTCGGTTGCATGTGTCTCTCGCTTCTCTCAAATAGATGGATCAATCAGGGAGTAACAGGCGCTGGGCCAGTCGTTGTATGACATCGTACAACCTAATCGAAAGCGGAGCAAGCGTTTTGGCGGCACCTCCAATGTTTCCCGAAAAATGGGGTCTGTCCCCATTTTTCGGGCAACTCAGACGGCGGCCGTTTCGGCCTGGGCCTTGCGCAGGCGTTCGCGGCTGTTCGACAGGTGGGTGCGCATCGCGGCGCGGGCGCCTTCGGGGTCCCGGCGCAGGATGGCATTGTAGATTTCCTCGTGCTCGCGGTTGACCCGTTCCAGGTAATCGGCCGGATCGGCATGGGCCAGCTGGGCCGAATTGACGCGGGCGCGCGGGATGATCGTCGTGCCCAGGTGGGTCAGGATATCGACGAAATAGCGGTTGCCGGTGGCCTGGGCGATCAGCAGGTGGAAGCGCACGTCGGCCTCGACGGATGCGCCTTCCAGGATGCGCTGCAGGGCCACGCCCATTTCCTGCATCTGCTCCTCGGTGCGGCGCGAGGCGGCCAGCCAGGCCGCTTCCGTCTCCAGGCTGATGCGCAGTTCCAGGATGGCCAGCACGTCGCCGATGGTGCGGATGGTGTCGGCCGAGATCCGCAGCGGCTGGGCCGGCGGCTGCAGCACGAAGGTGCCGATGCCGTGGCGGGTCTCCACCAGCCCGGCCGCCTGCAGGTGCGAAATGGCCTCGCGTACGACGGTGCGGCTGACGCCATGCAGCTCCATGATGACCGATTCCGTCGGCAGCTTTTCGCCGGGCTTGAGCACGCCTTCGCGAATGCTGGCGCCGATGCTCTCCACGACGCCCTGGGCAAGATTGCGGTGGCGCTTTTTCGGCGGCGTAACGAGGGGGGCGGTCAGTTCGGTCATGCGGGGCGTTCTGGTCAGGGAAGTGCTGATTATAGCAGCAGCCCCGTGGCCAGCGCCGGGTTGTACGACAACCGCTGCCAGCCTACGGAACACACGTACCACCGGAATCTGCTGATATACTGTATAAACATACAGTATTATTTCTGACTGGCACTATGAGAATCAAAATGGTCAAACTGCGCATGGGCGGCATTTCGCTGCCCAGCCGTGTCCTCGGCGACCGGTCCGCGCCCCGCTTCGGCGAACTGCGCATCCTCGACACGGACGACCAGGGGCTGCGCCGCCCCGTCAAGCTGGCGCGGCTGATGGAACACGGCTCGCAGGTGATCCGCGAAACCTTGCTGGAGCCGCGCATCCTGTGGTGCGGCGACGGCCGCTTCACGTTGACGGGCTTCGAGCGCATCCGCAACCGTAATGGCGAAATCGTCGAGTATGCGCAGTCGTGGCTGTGCGAGATCGACTTCAGCCCGCCGCCCGAGCCCGCGCGCGATACCTTGCGCGCCGCACCGTATAAAGATCGTTGATGCATGTTTTTGCGTTTACATTGCATGTTTTTGCGGGTTTGGCTATGCTGGCGTCACCCGAACAATGGAGCGCCCCATGCAATTGGCCGAGGAACGACGCCGACTGATCATTGAAGCGGTGGAGCAGGAAGGAAAAGTGCTGGCCGCCGCGCTGGCGCAGCGCCTGAATACATCCGAAGACACCATCCGGCGCGACCTGCGCGAACTCGACCTGGCCGGGCGCCTGCGCCGCGTGCACGGTGGCGCCGTGCGCCGCATGACGGGTGAGGCCCATTTCGGCCAGCGCGAGGGCACCGACCTGCAACGCAAGGCGCTGCTCGGCGAGGTGCTGCGTACCCTCGTGCAGCCCGGCGACACGGTGCTGATCGATGCCGGCTCGACCAACCTGGCGCTGGTTCGCCTGCTCGACGACGGCTGCGCGGCGGCCATCGTGACCAACAGCCCCCATATCGCGCTGGCGCTGGGCGAATTTCGCCGCACCCGCGTGATCCTGCTGGGCGGCATTTATAACGGCCAGTGCGGCGCCGTGCTGGGCGCCCGCACCCTGGCGGAGATCGAACAACTGCGCGCGGACCTGTGCATCGTCGGCCTGTGCGGTGTCGACGCCGGCCGGCTGGGCGCCTCCGACGGCGAGGAAGCCGTCCTGAAGCGCGCCATGCTGGCCAGCAGCAGCCGGCGCGCGGCGGCCGTGCTGAACGAGCGCCTGGGCGCGGCTGCCCCGTTCACGCTCGGCACGCCGGCCGAACTGGATTACCTGGTGCTGGAAGCGGACGCGCCGCCGGACCTTGCCGCCGCCCTGGGCGACGTCGCCGGCGGCCCCGAACTGCTGCGGGCGGAGGCGAAATGAGCCATTCCCTCAAGCATATCGCGGCGGCGCGCTGGGCCATCTCCGCCATTTTCCTGCTCAACGGCGCCGGCATCGGCTTGTGGGCCGCCCACGTGCCCGTCGTGCAGGCTCGCGCCGGGCTCGACACGGGCGTGCTGGGCATGCTGCTGCTGACCATTGCCGCCGGCGCCATGGCAGCGATGCCCGTGGCCGGCTGGCTGACGACACGCTGGAGCACGCGCCGCGCGACGATCTGGTCGACCGTCGCCTTCGCGCTGGCGACCCCGCTGCTGATCGCCACGTCCGACGTGGCGCTGCTGTTCGCCGCCGCCTTTGCCTTCGGCGCCAGCAACGGCGCGCTCGACATCTCGATGAACGCCAATGCCAGCGAAGTGGAAACGGCGCGCGGCACGCCGACGATGTCCTCGTTTCATGCGTTCTTCAGCCTGGGCGGACTGGTCGGCGCCGGCCTGGGCGGCCTGGCCGTCGAGCACGGCTTCGGCGACGGCCGCGGCGCCCTGGCGCTGAGCGGAGCCATCGTCGTCGCGCTGCTGCTGAGTGCGCCCCGCATCCTGCCGGCGGCCTCGCACAAGGATGCGGACGGCGGCAGCCACTTCGCCCTGCCGCGTGGACCGGCGCTGCTGCTGGGCTTGCTAGCGCTGCTGTGCATGGCCGTCGAAGGCGCCCTGGTGGACTGGAGCGCGCTGCTGCTGACGGAGCGCACGGGCGCCACGGCGGCCTCGGCGGCGCTGGGCTATTCCGCCTTCTCCATTGCGATGGCGGCCTGCCGCTTTGCCGGCGACCGCCTGACGGTGCGTTTCGGCTCGCCGACCCTGATGGTCGTGGGCGGCATCTCCATGCTGCTGGGCCTGCTTTTGGCCGTCGTCAGCACGCACTACGCGCTGTCCGCCGTGGGCTTCGCGCTGGTGGGCCTGGGCGCGGCCAATGTCGTGCCCCTGATCTTCGCGGCCGCCGCCCGCATCCCCGGCATGTCGGCCGGCGGCGGCGTGGCCACGGCGGCCACGGTGGGCTACACGGGCCTGCTGCTGGGTCCGCCCGTGATCGGCTGGATCGCCGCCCACACGAGCATCGCCGTCGCGCTGGGCGCGCTGTCCCTGGTGGGCGCCGTCATCGCGCTGAACGCGGGCATCGTGCGGGGTGCTGGCAGCCACCACTGACCAGGACGCTTCAAGCCTTGGTTCCACGGATTTGCCTCGTGCTTGAGGGGCGCCAGCGGCCCGTCGCGCCGGCATTGTGTCCCTGCCCGCCCTTGCTATGCTCAACAGTAGACAGCGACCGGAGGAGGGCATCATGAGGAGAGCACAATGACGCCGCAGCAGGCAGCGCACATCATCGAACAACTGGCGCTGGGCACCGACCCGCGCACCGGCGCCACCCTGGCCGAAGGCGACGCCTGCACGGCCCCGGAAGTCATCCGCGCCCTGTTCATCGCCCGCAACGCGCTGCGGGCCGAGCCGCCTCCCGAACCGGCCCGGGCCGCGCGCAAGGGGCCCGTCGTGCGCAACGGCGTGGCGCTGCCGAACGTGGGCAAGAAGTGGACGGGCGACGACGTCGACACCCTGCTGCAACAATTCGAGGCAGGCACGCCGCTGACCCAGATCGCCACCCAGCTCGGCCGCACGGACGGCAGCATCGTCGCCCGGCTCGTGCTGGCGGGCCTGCTGCCGGACCGGGAGCTGGGGTATGCGATGTTGAAGGGGCAGAAGCAGGGTGAGGGCGTGCAGCAGCGCCAGCCGCGGCCCGGCGGGGAGGCTGGGCTGGCCTGATGGCTGGGCGAATGGTCGTGCGTGCGGTTGTGCGTGCTTGTCGGGCCGATGCCGGTCGGACAGACTGACAGCCCGGCTGCCTGGGCTGGCGCGCCTGATTGAATGTGGCCGGGGCGGTAAATGGGCGGCCGCCGCTTTACCGTTACCAATGAAGTCAGTCCCGCAGGGCCTGTTTTCATTTTTCCTCTGCCTGATCCTGGCAGTGCTGCTTGCCGGCCCGGTCGCGCCATTCGCACCTCGGTAGACCGCAAAAAAACCGCATCGAGCCTGCGAGGGCGCCACGCTTGTAGACAAGTCCACCCTCAAAGTCTACAACTACTGAGACCAGTTGCTGGTTTGCGAAAAGCTTGGGACAACAAAAAACTCCCTCATGGCATGAACATGTGCGTTCCGAGCGTTGGGCCCCGCTCATCACGATCAAGCGTTACGCCCGCTTTTCTCCAATATGTTATTCACGCATTTTGTTAGCACACCACTTTCCGTCTTTCTTCGCAACCGAATCATGTGGCAACCATCGCCGGAGATCTACTAAAAAACCGCTTTGCGCCAGAAAAAGAGCACTGCCGCCTGCGCTGCCATAATCTAATCCGCCATAAATCTGCTGATCCCGATTGCTTGCGTCGCTAAAAGTATATCGAATCAAAGCGCCACTTTTCAACTTCAGGTATATGGCATTGCGCAAATGAAAACGTCCCACTTGGCCGCTGTCGCCTTGTAGGTTACTTTTAATTATTTCAACCAGACGCGAAATGTGTCTATTGTCCTCTGTAAAGTCACAACCGAGTTCCAACATTTGCCTTTCTGTTAAAGGAGCCCGTGTCATCAGCCCCGGCGGAGTTAGGACAACTGTAGCGCTTACTACTTCCGAAGAATCTGGGGTCAACCTTGCATTTCCCCCGTCCAGCTCACGTGCGGTCGCAGGACTGCAAGCCAATAATGTTGAGACACTCAGGACGGAAACCAATTTCTGCTTAAATGACATAAATTATTAATGTGACAAGAAAACTCGGGGTCGATGTATGGAGCGATATTTAGGGACGATATTTTTTAATGCTCGTTTTTAGGAGCGAATGGAGCGCGGCTTTTTATCTTGACGCAAGCCGATCGCGGAAGGGTTGCTAAACCATAACATGCTTTCCGCAACTGCTAGGAACTCGGTTGTCGATGACCGCCCAGCGGCGGATGATTGATGATAATCGTGGATGTGAGTGTTTATGCGGGCTCGCGGGGTGGTTCGCACCACTTTTGCGCCATGCAGCAATAACAACTACGCTTCGATGGACAGGCCTTACCGTGCATCATGCCACCTGGGATAGCAACAAAAAACCCGCAATGTCTTGAAAACATGCGGGTTCTGAGCTTTTGTGAGGCTGGATGATACGAGGGGGTGGTGCCGGGAACCGGAATCGAACCGGTACGCCTTGCGGCGCGGGATTTTGAGTCCCGTGCGTCTACCTATTCCGCCATCCCGGCGACGCGCCGTGCATTATCACTGATTTGCCCAGCTGCGGCAACCCTGCAACGGGACTTATCGATCAGGCAAGGCTGGGGCAGGCCGATGGCGTATCATCTCGGCTGGCTCGTTATGTGCCGGTTGCCGGCAATGCACGCATGAAAAACAAGAAGATCCGCGAAATCATCCTGGGCAAGGCCCTCGACCCGATGGCCAGCGAGACGCGCCATTCGATGGCGCTGGTGGCCTTCCTGGCCTGGGTCGGCCTGGGCGCCGATGGCCTGTCCTCGTCGGCCTATGGGCCCGAGGAAACCTTCAAGGCGCTGGGCGCGCATACGCACCTGGGTCTGTACATGGCCATCGCCACGGCCGTCACGGTCTTCATCATCGCGCTGGCGTACAACCAGGTCATCGAGCTGTTTCCTACCGGCGGGGGCGGCTACCGCGTGGCGACCAAGCTGGTGGGTCCTTACCTGGGCCTGATCTCCGGCTGCGCGCTGATCCTCGACTATGTGCTGACCATCGCCATTTCCATCGCTTCCGGTGTCGATGCGCTGGCGTCCTTCCTGCCGCTGGGCTTCCAGCCCTACAAACTATCGGCCGAGGCCTTCTTCATCGGCCTGTTGATCGTGATGAACCTGCGCGGGCTGAAGGAGGCCATCACGATCCTGCTGCCGATCTTTATCGGCTTCGTGCTGACCCACCTGGTGCTGATCGTCTACGGCATCTCGGCCCATGCGTCCTACCTGCCCGAGCTGGTGCCCACCACCTTGAACGAAACGACCGACCTGGCCGGCTCGATCGGCTGGGCCGGCGTGGCGGGCATGCTGCTGCTGGCGTATTCGCAGGGCGGCGGTACGTACACGGGGCTGGAGGCGGTGTCGAACAACGTCAACCTGCTGGCCGAGCCGCGCGTGCGCACCGGCAAGATGACGATGCTGTACATGGCCCTGTCGCTGGCGGTGACGGCCAGCGGCATCATCCTGCTGTACCTGCTGTGGGATGCCTCGCCGATTGCCGGCGAAACCTTGAACGCGACCACCTTCCGCCGCATCATCGAGAACGCCAACCCGGGCGGCGACGTGGCCAACCAGATCATGCTGGCCGTCGTGCTGGCCTTCGAGGCGGGCCTGCTGTTCGTGGCGGCCAACACGGGTTTCCTGGGTGGCCCCTCGGTGCTGTCGAACATGGCTGCCGATTCGTGGGTGCCGCACAAGTTCCGCTACCTGTCGACGCGCCTGGTGACGCAGAACGGCATCCTCGTGATGGGCATCGCGGCGCTGGCCATCCTGTTCTGGACCGGCGGCAGCGTGACGCTGCTGGTGGTGCTGTACTCGATCTCCGTGTTCCTGACCTTCGCCATTTCCCTGTTCGGCCTGTGCCTGTACTGGTTCCGCAACCGCAGGAAGGGCACCTACTGGCTGCGCCGGCTGCTGCTGTCGGCGCTGGGCTTCTTCATCTGCGCTGGCATCCTGGTCATCCTGCTGGTGGAGCGCTTCACCCAGGGCGGCTGGGCCACGGCCGTCATCATCGGCGCCATCGCCGGACTGTGCATCCTGATCCGCAAGCACTACCGCGAGACCAAGCAGGCCATCCACTCGGTCGATGAAGTGTTCGCTACCCAGCCTTTCGGCCCGAATCGCGAACCGGTGGAGCCCAACCCGGACGACCAGACCGCCGTGTTCATCGTCGGCACCTCGCGTGGCGGCGGCCTGCATGCGCTGCTGTGGGTGCAGCGCATGTTCCCGGGCCACTTCAAGAACTTCCTGTTCGTCAATGCCCGTACCGTCGACTCGCATGCCTACGGCGGCGAAGGGGCGATGGACAAGATGCGCGCGGAAGCGGCCGAAACGCTGGAATACTTCGTCGACTTCTGCCATAGCCACGGCATGGCCGCCTCGTCCTACCTGGGCTTCGGCACGGATGCCGTCGACGAGGTGACGCGCCTGTGCGAGGAAATCAGCGGCGAGTTCCCCCACGCGATCTACTTCACCAGCAAACTGATTTTCGCCAGCGACAACTGGATGATCCGCATGCTGCACAACCAGGCTTCGCTGGCCGTGCAGCGGCGCCTGCACCTGGAAGGCTTGCAGATGGTGATCCTGCCGATGAAGGTATAAGCAGCCGCGGTTTACACAGTACGTCTCGTCCATTCGCATCGACCAGCACAAGGCCAGGAACATGTCCGCATCGCTAACGCCCCAACCGGCCGGCATGGCCGGCAATGCATCGCCCTTGCTGAACCCGCATCCGCACGTCAGCATCGTGCCGATCTTCGATGGCCACCAGTGCGTCGTCATCGATGACTTCATGCTCGAGCCCGAAGCACTGGTCGACTTCGCGGCAAGCAACCACGCGTTCTTCGCGAAGGCGCCGGGTAATTACTACCCGGGCCCGGAATTGCCGCTGGGTGGCGCGATGGCGGCCCGTATCCACGACAGCTTCCTGCTGCATGCGCGCGCGCCGCTCAAGGTGCGGCGGGTCGCCAGCATGGCGAGCCGTCTGTCGCTGGTGACCCAGCGTCCCGAGCAGTTGCTGCCGGGCCAAAGAGTGCCGCACCGGGATACCGCCGGCCTGCCGGCAGGACAGGAAATGGCGGCCATGGTGCTGTATCTGTTCAAGGATGTCCGCCTTGGCGGCACCAGCTTTTTCAAACCCAAGGTGCCATTGCCGGAGATTACGGCGCTGCTGCATGAAATGCGGCGCCAGGAGCAGGCCGGCGAAGCAGCGACGGCGGACGTGCCGCCCACTTTTGCGATCGGCTCGACCCGCTACTTCGAGAAAATACTGACGATACCGCCGCGCTTTAACCGGGCGATTTTCTACAATGGCGGACTATTTCACTCGGGTGACGTGCACTCCCCCGAACTGATGGTGAACGATCCCCGCCTGGGACGCCTGACCGTCAATGCCTTCTTCCACGTGCGCATGGCCATGGCCTGACGCGCAGCGTGGTAACGCATCTCTTCTGCCGTCGACAATGCCAGGGCCTGCTGGACACGGGCGCACGGCGTGTCGGCCGACACGGATTCCGCGCGACTTTCACCATAAAACGTTTAAGATCAGACACTTAAGTCTTGTCGCTGCGCCGCCGTTGTGTTGAAATGCAGTAAAGACGGGCCGCTTGCGCGGCTTGCGCCACTCGAACGGCAATCAACAAGGCGGCGGCCCATGATTTCCACGCGGACCGGCAGCAACCCTGTGGTGGCGATCCTGTCCGGCATCGCTGCGAACCTGATCCTCGGCTTCTCCTCGCTGTTCTGGAAGAAGCTGGCAGCCGTTCCCCCGCTGACCTTGCTGGGCTATCGCATTTTCCTGTCGCTGGGCACCCTGGTCGTCGTCATGGCATTGCTTGGCCGCCTGCGTGGGCTGCGCCAGCGGCTCACGTCCCGCACGCTGCTCATCCACGGCGTGGCGGCCGTGCTGGTCGTGATCAATTGGGCCACTTTCATCTGGGCCTCCATCCATGGGCACGTCGTCGAGAGCGGACTGGGTTACCTGATCGCACCCTTCGTCGCCATTGCCGTCGGCGCCGCCGCCCTGGGCGACCGGATGAGCTGGGTGCGCAAGGGGGCGCTGGCGCTGATCGTGGCGGCCGTGCTGGCCATGGTGCTGCGCAGCGGCGAATTGCATCATGGGGTCTACCTCGTCATCGGCATTACCTGGGGCGCCTATGCCTGCCTGAAGAAACTGACGACGCTCGACGCTTTCAGCGGCCTGCTGTGCGAGACCGTCGTGCTGAGCGCGCTCCTGGCCTTGGCCATGACGACGTCGGTGACGTCGCTGCACCTGTCGGCTACCTTGCCAGGCTCCCTGCTGTGGGTGCTGGCCCTGTGCGGCGTGGTGTCGGTGCTGCCGTTGTGGCTGTTCTCGCTGGCGGCGGCGCGCCTGCAGCTGTCGGTGATGGGCTTCTTCCAGTTCGTGCTGCCTACCACGCAGCTGTTCGTGGCGCTGGTCTTCTATCGCCAGGCCGTGTCGCCGAATACCTTGCTGTGCTTCGGACTGATCTGGGGGGCGCTGGCCATCCTCGTTGCCGAACCCTTGTTCAAGCCCGCGGCGGACCAGCCACGCTGAGCGCAAGCGGGCGGTCGGCCGCGCCCCAGCCATATGCAGTCCAACCGCCATCCATCGCGGCCTGTCCCCGAAAACCTGCGCTTCGTCGCTTCCCGCTCTCTTTTCGCCGATTCGTTTGTTACCTTGTCATTGTTGCCGCACATTACATAGAGGCCGCAACGACCCTGGCAAACCCTTCGGAGAGACAAATGAACAAAACCCTGATCAGTGCAGGCCTTGCATTTTCCATCGTCGTCGCCGGCCTCGCGCCCGCCATGGCGCAGGTGAACGAGCCCAGTGTGCCCGTGCCGGCACCGGCCCGCGCCACCGCCACCTATGACCTGAAGTCCCACGAGTTCGACGATTACGCCTATAGCTATCGCCTCAGCAATGGCCAGGTGGCCGAATTCACCGAGCAGAACAACCGCTACTTCGTGGTCGTGCGCAATCATCCGGCGGGCATGGCCGTGCAGGCGATCAACGCCAGCCGCGACCGGCCTGTGCAGTTGCTGGCCGTGGCGCCGGGCCGCTTCGTCACGCGCGGCGGCGTGGAGCTGAGCTTTGCCAACGAAGGCGATATGGTCACGATCGCCAACTTCGAACGCCTGCCGGCGGCGAAGGTCGCGGCAGCCGATGCGGGCAAGACGATGGTGGCGTTTCGCTGACATCCGGTGCGGCCAACGAAAAAGGCCCGCTGCGAAGCGGGCCTGTTTTTTCCTGATGCGTGATGGGGTGGTGCCGGTGTGACTCAGGCGGCCAGCCGCAGCGGTACCGGATCGAGGCGTTCGTGCAGCAGTTCGAACACATCGTCCTTGGTCAGCACATAACGTTCCATCAGCACTTCCTTCAACGACTCCATCACGTCGCGGTAGTCGCTGATCGAGTTCAGGGTCAGGCTGTACAGCTCGTCGGCCTTGGCTTCCAGCTGCACCAGCGTGTGCTCGCCGCTGTTGTCGTTCTTGAACTGGCTGTAGTCCAGCTTTGAGCGGGAATACATCGACAGGCGGTTGACCATCGTGTCCAGCATCGACGTGGCCTTCTGGATGTCGTTCTGGCTGCCGACGGAAATGCCGCGGGCACCGTAGAACAGTTCCTCGGCCGCGACGCCGCCGTACAGCTGCATGACGTCCCGTTCCATCTCTTCCAGGGTGCGCAGCGACATGTCGTCGCCGGCGGACAGCACATAGCCCAGCGCGTTCAGTTTCGACACGGATTCCGTGCTGATCTTCAGCAGGTGCGATTTTTCCTTCACTTCGTCCAGCGACAGGCCGGCACGCAGGTAGGGGTCGATCTGCATGAAGAAGTGGCCCAGTTCATGCAAGGCGATCCGTTCACGCTGGCGCGTCTTCTCGGCCGTCGTGGCGCGGTCCGTCAGGCCGATGGTGGCGCGCTCGAAGGCACGGAACATCAGGTCGGTATTGATGACGGTCTTGTCCTGGATCGACAGCAGCGAGGCGCGGTCGACGACGGTTTCCAGCAGCGCCGGGCTGAGGTTGGCAGTGATCTCGGCGACCTGCGACAGGTTCATGTCGTTCCAGTCGACCAGGCCGTCTTCCTTGCGTTTCAGGAAGGAGCGCAGCAGTTCCTCGCGCTCGGCCTTGTTCGGCAGGCGGAAGTTGATCTTGACGGAGAAGCGGCGCAGCATGGCTTCGTCCATCTGCGAATTGTTGTCGTCGAAGTTCGACGCCACCACCCAGATCACGCCCTTGCCTTCGTCGCTCTTGACGCCGTCCAGCAGGCCCAGCAGGGTGTTGGCCGTGTCGTCTTCCCATTTCTTTTCGCCACGGCCGCGTGGCATGAACAGGGCCTGCGCCTCGTCCAGGAAAATGATGCAGTTGCCGCGGGCGGCGGCCTTGCGGTACAGCGCGTTCAGGGCCTTCGAACCGCCGCCGATATAACCGGATTCCAGCGCCGAGCCCGAGGCCGAGATCAGCGGATAGCCCAGGCGCTTGGCCAGGTAGCCGGCCAGCTTGGTCTTGCCGGTGCCGGCGGGGCCCGTCAGCATCACGTTGAAGGGCTTGTCGATATTGTGCTGTTTGTACACGGCGCGGTTGCGGATCATGTCTTCCAGGTGCAGCACTTCCTGCTTGATGTCTTCCATGCCGATCAGGTCGTCCATCGAGCCCTTCAGCTTGTCCGGCGTGATGACGGAGGCGGACATGCCCATGCCGGGAATACCGAACTTCAACACGAACAGCAGCGCGGTAACGAGGAAGATATCGAAGGCATGGCGGCGCACGAACGCGCTGACGGTGGCCATCGTGCCGCCGTCGTCCTGCAGCACGGCCTTGTGCGAGGCCAGAAACTCTTCCTTGGCGATGGCGTACGGCAGGCTGTTCTTCAGCAGCACTTCACGCTCCAGGCTCAGGTGGGATGTGCTGGGCACTTTCACCACGTGCAGTTGGGCCGAATCCTTGAACTTGTAGATATAGCGTGGTGCATCCGACAGGGGGCGGGCGATCAGCAGGTAGTCGAGTTTCTCGCGCTGGGCCACCAGCGCCGTGATCTCCGAGATGTTCTGCGAGCGCACGACGGGGCTGCCATCCTGTGCCGTCTCGTTACTGAAGATCGCGAAGGCCACCACGGCCACTGCCAGGATCACCAGGGCGACACGCACCCAAGTGTTCTTGAGAGCAAGCTGAAGTTTGTAGAGATTGAACATGGGCAGACTCAATAAGTGACAAGCAAATTAACGGATGTCGGGCACAACGGGCGGGCTGGGGCGCGTGGGCGCGGCGCTTCAGCACAGACCTCGGATTCCGGCAGATGCAGGTTGGGGCATCGCCGGGAAGTTGCGTGTCGCAGATGCATGGACGCTGCTTGGGGGGCAGCTTGTGTTCCGATAAGGGCTTGTCCCTTAATGCCGAGCGGCAACGTAGCGTATATGTGGACTATACCGGCGTCCACAAGCTTTGTCTTTAGTTTCCTCAAGAAAAGACAATGCCCTGCAACACGTTTTTCAACTTGTCTAGCCCCTTTGGCAAGGCCTATTTACTGGGACGCAGGTGATCGTACTGGCGGTCGATGCGGGTCAGGCTGCCGTCGGCGCGCATGCCCTCGAACACGGTGTTGAGGTGAGCGACCAGCGCGTCGGGCACGCTCGGGTTGCAGGCCAGGTACAGCTCGACCTTGTTGAATACCAGGACGGGAACGATCTTGCCGTTCAAGGTCAGCTTGTCGAGGATATTGCTGTCGGCCCGGGTGGCGATGGCCCACAGGTCGATCCGGTTGAGCAGCAGTTTTTGCTGGTTCGACATGTCGTTCAAGGTGGCGTCGACATTGAAGCCCCGGCTGCGCAGGTATTCGCCGCGGGCGTCGCCCGTGTACGAGCCGATGCGCAGGTGGCGCGCGTCCTCCAGGGTGCGCAGCTGGAACTTGTGCCCGGCGCGACCCAGCAGCAGCCACTCCGTGCGGTTGATCGGCCCCACCCATTTGAACAGGGCTTCCCGTTCCGGCGTGCGCGAGGTGGAATAGACGCAGGTCATCGGATCGCGCACGGCCATCACGTAGGACCGCTTCCACGGCAGGATTTCAATGCGGTAGGGAACGCCTGCACGCTGCAGCAGCAGGTGCATCTTGTCGGTCTGGTAACCGACCGGCTTGCCGTCGACGATCATGCTCGACGGCGGCGTGTGTTCGCCCGTGATGACGAGCGCGGGCCAGGTGCTCGCTGCCGACGCGGTGGAAGGGGTGGCGAAGGCGTTACCCGCGCGCTGGGCTGCAGCCGGTCCGCTGGCAGACGCCGGGCCGGCTGCCAAAAGTAATGCAAGGGCCGCTGCCGCTGTCCACATGATCATTCACCAAAGCAAGATACGCTTTCAGCATAGCGGATCGACTTGCAGGCGGCAAGGGAGGCGGCCCGTCAGCTCTGACAGGTGTTGCCTGCCTGCCGCGCGCCGTCCAGGACAATCAGGGCTGGCGACGCATCAGGCGGAAGCGTTCGCTGCGGTCGCTGGCGCGGCGGCCTTCCCACAGCACGGTCCACTTGCCGGGCGGGGGCGCGATGCGCACGGACCCGCGTACATTGTCCTGCCACAGCAGCAGCTTGCAACCCCGCTCGTCGGCACGGCTGAATGGCAGCTTGCCGTAGAAGGCGAACGAGGCGCGCTGGGCCGGGCCGGCGTTGCTGGCGATGCAATCCGTATCGTGCGGCAGGGCCGCCGCGGCCTGGCCCGCCACGGTGGCGTAGCTCTTGCTGTAATTGGTGTGCGGCAGGAACAAGGTCATCAGGAGGATCCAGATGACGATCACGCCGCCGGAGGACAGCACCACGGCCCGCCATAGCACGGAAGGCCGGCGCGACACGCGCCAGTGCACCAGCAGGAACCAGCCCAGGGTGGCGCCGGCGGCGACGATCGTGGCCAGCCAGTTTACTTCCGGCACGTAGCCGGGCAACAGTTTGAGCACGTTGCGCGCCAGGCGCGGCGGCCAGCCCGTCAGCTGGGCATACCAGAACAGCCACAGCACGGCCGCGCCCAGGGTCAGCACCATCACGGAGAACCAGTCGATGGCGTTGATGGCGCCGCGCTGCACCGTCAGCAGGCCGAACGCAGCCATGATGGCCAGCGGTGGGATCAGCATCAGCAACTGGCCGTGCTCGGGCGCCGGGTGCAGCATCAGCAGCACGGTGGCGATGGCGACGAAAGTGGTCGGCACGACGATGTGCAGCAGGTTGCTCTGCCGCCGCCACGCATAGCCGGCCCACAGCGCGAACGGCCAGGCCGGCCAGAAGAACCAGACGCCGTCGCGCAGGAAGATCTGCAGCGCGCGCAGGCTGGGCAGGCCAACCTGCGTGCTGTTCCAGGCCGCCCAGGCCGCCAGCGGCGACTGGCCGTAGGGCTGGGTCAGCAGGGCCGGCACGGCCCACGGCAAGGTGACGATGCCGGCCACCAGCAGCGACAGCAGCAGGTGCGGCAAGGCCTTGGCGGCGGGCAGGGCAAGGAAGCGGGTGCAGATGAACAGAGCCACCAGCAGGGCCGCAGGCGGCACCCAGCCGCGCGTCAACGTCATCAGGCCCAGCGCCAGGCCGATCAGCGCCGCATTGCGCACGCAGGGGCGCTCCATGTAGCGCACCGAGCGGTACAGGGTCAGTGCCAGCAGCGCCGTCATCAGCGGTTCGGCGGTTGTTTCATGGCTGTGCTGGAGCAGGCCCAGGCAGCCCAGGTAGATCAACAGGGCGGCGTCGGCCAGGGTGCGGCCGAAGTCGTCCGGCTCGGGCTGGCCGCCAAAGGCCAGCTTCAAGGGCTGCGCCTCGGGCCGCCGGCCCAGGTTGAAGGTGGTATACCACAGCGACAGGGCGCCCAGCAGGAAGATGAAGACCGTTACCACGCGGGCGCCCAGCACGTCGCCCAGCACGGGGCCGAACAGCTTGATCGACAGCGCGCCCAGCCAGAACGCCAGCGGGCCTTCCTCGGGCATGGCCATGCCGGCGATATTCGGCCACAGCCAGTCCTGCCAGGCGCCGTGCGCCATCGTCCACATGACGCCGAAGCTGGCCGCATCGTCGTTCTTCCACGGCTCGCGCCCGATCAGTCCCGGCAGGATGTACAGCAGGGCCAGGGCAAACATGGCCCAGCGCGGCAGCGCGAGGGTGGCGGAGGCAGGCAGGCGAACTGGCTTCATCGACGGGATGCTTTATGGAAGAAACAGGAAGTGTAATAAAAAAGGCAGCCGCAGCTGCCATTTTTTCGTTCTGGAGGTCGATTAACCTGCAGCGACGGCGGTCTTCGAACCGACTTTGCCGAACTTCTGGCGGAACTTTTCCACGCGACCGGCGGTGTCGACGATCTTGTGCTGACCCGTGAAGAACGGGTGCGATTCCGACGAAACCTCGATCTTCACCAGCGGGTATTCTTTACCGTCGAGGGTAATTTTTTCGCGGGTCTGGATGGTCGAACGGGTCACGAACTTGAAGTCGCACGACAGGTCGTGGAAAACAACTTCGCGGTAATCTGGATGGGTATCAACTTTCATGGGGCACTCTCGGTTAGGTTGGTAGCCAAACAGCACTTCGTCGGTCGTACAGCTTCGTGACCCGATTGCCGCTCACTTGCCAGGGTTAAAAACAGCCGGAAATTATACCGCAAAAAACGACAAAACCGGTGTCTGACACCGGTTTTAAGGAAACAGTTGCTCCAAAACCGGTGTCTGACACCGGTTTTCGAGCAATAAAAAACCGGGGACAGTCCCCGGTTTTGTCGGGCTCAGCGCCCCGCGCCTGCGGAACGGATCGGCCATGCAAGGCCGATCTCCTTGGCGCATGCGGCTTTAGCCGCCTCTGCGGTGCAACAGGGGTTTCGTGGGGCATCGCCCCGCGCCTGCGGAACGGATCGGCCATGCAAGGCCGATCTCCTTGGCGCATGCGGCTTTAGCCGCCTCTGCGGTGAAACAGGGGTTTCGTGGGGCATCGCCCCGCGCCTGCGGAACGGATCGGCCATGCAAGGCCGATCTCCTTGGCGCATGCGGCTTTAGCCGCCTCTGCGCATCATGTCGAAGAACTCGGTGTTCGTCTTCGTGGCGCGCATCTTGTCGAGGATGAACTCCATCGCTTCGATCTCGTCCATCGAGTACAAGAGCTTGCGCAGGATCCAGATCTTCTGCAGCTGGTCCGGCTTGATCAGCAGTTCCTCGCGGCGCGTGCCGGATTTGTTCAGGTTGATGGCCGGGTAGACGCGTTTTTCGGCCAGGCGGCGCTCCAGGTGCACCTCCATATTGCCGGTACCCTTGAATTCCTCGTAGATCACGTCGTCCATGCGCGAACCCGTTTCGATCAGCGCGGTGGCGATGATGGTCAGCGAGCCGCCTTCCTCGATGTTACGGGCGGCGCCGAAGAAGCGCTTCGGACGCTGCAGCGCGTTGGCGTCGACACCACCGGTCAGCACCTTGCCGGAGGCAGGGATGACGGTGTTGTAGGCACGGGCCAGGCGGGTGATCGAGTCCAGCAGGATGACGACATCCTTCTTCATCTCGACCAGGCGCTTGGCCTTTTCCATCACCATCTCGGCGACCTGGACGTGGCGCGTGGCCGGTTCGTCGAAGGTCGACGCGACCACTTCGCCGCGTACCGAGCGCTGCATTTCCGTCACTTCTTCCGGACGTTCGTCGATCAGCAGCACGATCAAGGTGACGTCGGGGTGGTTGGCCGTGATGGCGTGGGCGATATGCTGCAGCATCACGGACTTGCCGGACTTGGGCGACGCCACCAGCAGGCCGCGCTGGCCCTTGCCGATCGGTGCGATCAGGTCGACGATACGGCCCGTGATGTTCTCCGCGCCGTTCATCTCGCGTTCCAGGCGCAGCGGCTCGTTCGGGTGCAGCGGCGTCAGGTTCTCAAACAGGATGCGGTGCTTCGAGGCTTCCGGCGATTCGCCGTTGACCTTGTCTACCTTGACCAGTGCGAAATAGCGCTCGCCGTCTTTCGGCGTGCGCACTTCGCCTTCAATCGAATCGCCCGTGTGCAGGTTGAAGCGGCGGATCTGGGAAGGCGAAATATAGATGTCGTCCGTGGAGGCCATGTAGCTGGCGTCGGGCGAACGCAGGAAGCCGAAGCCATCCGGCAGCACTTCCAGGGCACCGTCGCCGAAGATCTGCTCGCCGGACTTGGCGCGCTTCTTCAGGATGGCGAACATCAGTTCCTGCTTGCGCAAGCGCGCAGCATTGTCGATATCCAGACCGATAGCCATTTCCAGCAACGCCGAAACGTGGAGGGCCTTTAATTCAGATAGATGCATAGGTGTTTGAGTGTCCCGTGACGGGAAAGTAGGGTAGGGGAGGGAACTGCGTGGACTAAGTTATCAAAAAGGGACGGGCTGGAGCCTCAATCCCTGCCAGGCAGGCAGTGCTGCGGGCGCAACACCGCCTATATTACTCAAATATTGCTGTCGATGAAAGAGGTCAGTTGGCCTTTTGCCATCGCGCCCACTTTCTGTGCCGCTGGAACGCCGTTTTTGAACAGAATCAGGGTCGGAATGCCACGAATGCCGAACTTGCCCGGCACGGCCTGGTTGGCGTCCACATCGAGCTTGGCGATGGTCAGCTTGCCGTCGTATTCCTTGGCGACTTCTTCCAGGATCGGGGCAATGCTCTTGCATGGACCGCACCATTCGGCCCAGAAATCGACCAGCACGGGACGATCCGATTTCAGCACGTCCGCTTCGAACGATGCGTCGGTAATGTGTTTGATGTTTTCGCTCATGTTTTTTGCCTCTTCGGGAGGTTGGATTAAGTTTGCCCATGGATGGCACCAAGCCATGCCGCTGGAGAACGGGTCTCCCGCGTCGTCGCCCGGCCGCTTCATAAGCGGCAGATGGTGATGACGTGCGCTAATTCAATGACAGGTTGCTAGGGGAATCAGGCAGGAATGGATCAAATAATAACCTATTTTCCCGTGCCGTGTGCCGCCTGTCCGGTACGGGCCTGCCGCGTCGCCAGGGCCAGCAGGTCCGCCAGTTCGGCCCGTGTCACCGGTTTGGTGCAGGCGCCCAGGATCGTCAGTCCCTGCGCCATGGCCAGGGTCTCGGCCGCGCGCAGGATGCCGCTGTCCATGCCGGAGAGCAGGATGACGGTGCCGCGAAAGTGTATCTCGGCCGCCGCGCGCAGGAATTCGATGCCGTCCATCTCCGGCATTGACAGGTCGCAGATCAAGAGCTCGGGCTGGAACGCGGGCAAGGCCGTCAAGGCCTGGCGGGCATCGCTTTCCGCGCGCACATTGTCGTAGCCCAGGCCGTTCACGATATCGGTCAGCAGTTCCAGCATGAAGGCATCGTCGTCGAGCAGCAGAATCTTGAGGGAAGTATCCATGTCAGTCGTCGGCAAAAGTGGTGTTGGTCATGATGTGTTCGGTGATCTGCGCCAGCAGCGGCCAGAGCCGGGCAATCAGCTCGGCTGCCGTCCGCGTGGCGGCCGTCGTGTCGCCCCCCGGCAGTTGTTCGAGCTGTTCGCACAGCTCGCCCAGGCCCATCGCCCCGACCGTGCGCGCGGACGCCTTCAGCCGGTGGCCCAGGTCGCGCACCGTCTGCAGCTGGCCCGCCGCCAGCGCCTTTTCCAGTTCGGCAAAGCCGGCCTCGCTGGTCTGCAGGAACTTGAATGCGAACTTGCGGATCTTGTCCGGATGATAACCCAGGACCTGGGCCAGCACGGACAGATCGATGATCTCCGGATCGCCCGCCAGCGGCCGCCGGGGCGCGGTCCGTTTCGGCCCGTGCGGGCGGCCGAGCTCGTCCTCCGGCAGGCGCGGCGGCAGCCACAGGGCCACCGTCTGGTACATCAGGGCGGGCTGGATCGGCTTCGAAATGAAGTCGTCCATGCCCGCTTCCATGCAGCGGGCCCGGTCCTCGTTGGTGGCGGTGGCCGTCATCGCCAGCACGCGCAGCCCGGCCAGGCGGGGATCGGCGCGGATGCGGCGGGTCGCTTCCAGCCCGTCCATCAGCGGCATCTGCACGTCCATCAGCACGCAGTCGAAGCTGGCCTGGCGCAGCAGTTCCAGCGCCTCGGCGCCGTTGTTGGCCAGGCAGACGGCCGACCCGGCTTCCTCCAGCATCTCCTGGGCGATCTGCTGGTTGAAGGTATTGTCCTCGACCAGCAGGATGCGGGCGTCGCGCAGCGCCGTCATGCTGGGGCTCGACAGCACGGGTACGGGTTCCTCGTGCCGCGCCGCCGCGTCGGCCGCCGTGCCGATGCCCAGGCGCGCCGTGAACCAGAACGTGCTGCCCTGGCCCGGCGCGCTGGTGACGCCCACTTCGCCGCCCATCAGCTGGGCCAGCTGCTTGCAGATCGCCAGCCCCAGCCCCGTACCGCCATAAGCCCGCGTGGTCGACGTGTCGGCCTGCTGGAACGACTGGAACAGCTTGCTCATCTCGTGGTCCGACAGGCCGATGCCCTGGTCGCTGACGGCAAAGCGCAGCAGGCAGTGGTCGTCGTCGGCGACGACGCGGCGCACGCCGATGTGGATGCTGCCCCGCTCGCTGAACTTGATGGCGTTGTTGGTGTAGTTGATCAGCACCTGGCCCAGCCGCAGCGGGTCGCCCAGCAGCACCGGCGGCAGTTCGGGGTCGAGGTCGAACTCCAGCGCCAGCTCCTTGCCGGCCGCCTTCGGCGCCACCACCGTCGTCAGCGTCTGGATCACGTGCTCCAGCGAGAACGGCACGTGCTCGATTTCCAGCTTGCCCGCCTCGATCTTCGAGATGTCGAGGATATCGTCGATGATGCGCAGCAGGTGTTCGCCGGCGAAGCGGATCTTTTCCAGGTAGTCGCGCTGGCGCGGCTCCAGCGCCGTCTTCAGCGCCAGGTAGGCCATGCCGATCACGCCGTTCATCGGCGTGCGGATCTCGTGGCTCATATTGGCCAGGAACTGGCCCTTGGCCAGGCTGGCTTCCTCGGCCACCTGCTTGGCCTGGTCCAGTTCCTCGGTGCGTTCCACGACGCGCTCTTCCAGGTGGTCGTTCAGGTCGCGCAGGGCCTGTTCGGCGCGCTTGCTGTCGCTGATGTCGATCGACATGCAGATCAGGTAGGAGCGCTCGCCCTGTTCGTCGTACACGGGCTTCTTGAAAGTGCGCAGCGACAGGCGCTGCTGCAGCAGCGGGTTCCAGATGGTTTCCTCGTAGTCGATCAGGTCGCCCCGTTCGAACGCTTCCTCGTCGCGCCGGCGGAAGTTGGCCAGCTCGGCGGGGCTGTGCAGATGGGCGTAGCTGCCGTTGTGCAAGTCCTCGAAGGTATAGCCGAACTGCTGCTCGCAGGCCGAATTCATCTGGATCAGGCGGCCCGACGCATCCTTCAGGAACAGGCCGATCGGCATCATCTTGATGATCTCGTGCAACCGCTGCTCGCCCCGCCGCACGGCATCGGCGCTGCGCTTGCGTTCCGTGATGTCGGTCAGGCTGACGACGGCCATCGTCGAGGCGCCCAGTTCGTCGCGCATCGGTTCGGCGTTGACGGACAGCCAGCAGGTTTCGCCGTCGTCCTGCACCACACCCATCACGACATTGCGCACGGAACGGCTGGTGCGCAGCGCCTGCTGCACCGGGTGCTCGTCGTCGCCGAAGGGGCGGCCGTCCTCGTGCACGCCGGGCCACAGGCGCGCCCCGCTGGCCGCCGCCGCGCCCAGCATGCGCGCCGCCGCCGCATTACATTCGAGCAGCACGCCCTCGCTGTTGAGCACCACCAGGCCGTTCGTGACGGCGTTGAAAACGGAGGCCATGCGCTGGCTTGAATTGCGCAGCGCCACCTCGGCCAGGCGGCGGTCCGTGATGTCGGTGATCATCGCCAGCGTGCCCGCGTAGACGCCGTTGTCGGCATTGATCTGCGTGGTCGACAGCAGCCCCCACATCGACGAATGGTCCTTGCGGTAGAAACGGGCGTCGCCCTGCTCGGCCTGACCGGGGCGGCGCCGGCTGTTCTGCTGGCGCAGCAGGGCGCAGCTGTCCTCGTCCATGAATTCGCTCATCGGGCGGCCCAGCATTTCCTCCGGCTCGTAGCCCAGCATGCGCGCCATGGTGGGGTTGACGAAGGAGGTGCGGTCGTTCGCATCGGTCATCCAGATGCCTTCGGCGGCCGTCTGCACGATCAGGCGATAACGCTCGGAGCTGGCATGCAGCGCCTGTTCGGCGCGCTGGCGCTGGGTCATGTCGCGCAGCGACAGCACGGACAGGCCCTGGCCTTCCAGCCGGATCGGCGCCAGGTGCACCATGGCGGGGAAATGGCTGCCGTCGTTGCGCCGTGCCGTCAGCACGCGGCCGGGCAGGTTGGGGCGCGAGAACAGCTCGCGCGGCTGGCCCGGCGTGCTGCGCATCACCTCGGGCACCAGCAATTCCAGCAGCAGGCCGGGCATTTCATCGAACGCGTAGCCGAAGCACTGGGCGGCGGCACTGTTGGCCTGGCGGATCCGGCCGCTGCGGTCGGCCACCAGCATCGGGCCGGGCATCGCCTCCAGCATGGCCGCCACCCGCTCGCGTTCCTCGTTGGCCCGTTCGCTGGCGTCGCCCATGGTCCCGCTGATGCGCAGGGGCCGGCCCTGCTCGTCGCGTTCGAGCACCATGCCGCGCACCTGCACCCACTTGTAATGCCCGTCGCGGCACACCATACGGAATTCCAGCGCGAAGTGGGCCTGGCGCGCCTGCGGCGCCTCCAGCGCCTCGATCTGCTGGAGCAGATGCGGGCGGTCGTCCGGATGCACCAGTTCCAGCCACTCGTCGCGCGTGCCGGGCGCCAGCTGGCCCGGCGCATGGCCGAGGATTTCCAGGTAGCGGTCCGACAGCACCAGCCGCGGCGCCTGCGGCTGCCAGTCCCACAAGCCTTCGCCGGAGCCGGCCAGCGCGAAGCCGGCAATGCGTTCGGCGTCGCCCGCGCGCTCTTCGGCGCCGAGCAGCCGGCGCGCCATGCCGCGCTGGCGCCACAGGGCGACGCCGGCCAGCAGCAGGGCGCTTACCGCGCCGATCAGCCAGGGCAGGTAGGGCCGGGGATGAGCTTCCTCGTACAGGAAGCCCTGCAGCGGATAGCGTGCCGGCATCATGCCCAGCGCCGCGTAGGTGTCGGCGATGCCCTGCCAGCGAACGGGATTGCTGTAACCCAGCTCGATCAGGTGCTGCTCCAGCAGCGGCATCGTACGGCGCGCCTCGAACATCAGGTGTTCGCGGGTATTGCGGTCCGGGTAGCGCGCCCGGATCAGGTCGGCGATTTCCTCGGGATGGTCCATCGCATAGCGCCAGCCCTTCAGGGTGGCCTCGCGCAGGGCCTTGGCCCGCTGCGGATGCTCGCGCAGTTCGCGTTCGGTGGTGTAGAGGATATCGCCGTAGAAGTCGATGCCGGCCGCGCGCGGCGACACCAAGTCATACGGCACGCCGGCCCGCTCCAGGCGGTAGGGCACCACGGTCGAATAGCCGGAGATCGCGTCGACCTTGCCTTCGGCCAGGTCCTCGTTGCGGTCGCTGTAGGGCAGCAAGGTCATGTTCTGCGCGCCCAGGCCGGCCTGGCGCAGGTAGGCGCGCACTTCGTCGCTGTCGGGCCACAGCATCACGCGGCTGCCCGCCAGCGGCAGCGGCTTGCCGCCCGGCCCGCGCCGCACGATCAGGGCCGACGCCGAGTGCTGGAAGATCGACGCCAGCACCACCACGGGGGCGCCGGCGGCGCGCTTGAGCAGCAGGCTGCTGTCGCTGGTGCCGTATTGGGCGCGCCCGTCCAGCACCGCCGCCACCGGGTCGGTGCCCGGCTGCGCCTCCAGCAACGTCACATCCAGGCCGACATCGCGGTAGTAGCCCTTGTCCTGGGCCGCGTAATAGCCGGCGAACTGGAACTGGTGGCGCCATTTCAGCTGGACCGTGACGGGTTCGGCCAGCGCCAGGCCGCAAGCGAGCAGCGGCAGTAGGCACAGCAGGCGCAGGGAAAACAGCGGAGCAAAAGACTGAGGAAAAGGGATGACGCGGCGCGGCGGCGGCACCGCGCGCACCGGGCGGCGGAACAACGGAGGACTGGTCTTGATTCTACGGTGTGGCAAGCGCTACCCTTTCATGACGGTAGCCAGTCGCTGGCTGCCGGTGCCCGGTCAACTATAGCATCGAAGCTTCGCCCTGTAACGCCCGCCGCTTCAGCCTTCCTTGCCCGCGCTGACGCTGCCGGCGAACTGGTAGCGGTGACCGGGATGCCACATCGTCACGATCGAGGCGACCTGGCCGCCCGAGCGGGTCTGGCGGCGCAGCACGAGGCAGGGCTGGCGCGCCTCCATCGCCAGCATGTCGGCGATGTCGCGCGGCGCGGCCAGCGCTTCCAGGCTGTAGCTGGCACCCTGCAGGGGCGCGGCCGCCACCAGGTATTCGTTCGGCGTGATGCGCGTGAAATCCTGCGCCATGTAGGCCGGCGCGCACGCGGGATTGACCCAGCGGTCCTCTACCTGGATCGGCACGCCGCTCTCGTAATGGACGATAATCGAGTGGAACAGGGTTTGCCCGGCCGGCAGTTCGAACTGCTTGGCCAGCAGGTCGCTGGCGCGGCTCTGTTCCAGCAGTTGCAGGCTGCTGCGATGGACGTGGCCGCGCGAGCGCACTTCGTCGGCGATGCTGCGGATTTCCAGCAGGGTGGCCTGGTATTTTTGGGGCGCCACGAACGTGCCGGAGCCCTGCCGCCGGGTCAGCACGGCTTCGGCCGTCAGCTCGCGCACGGCGCGGTTGACGGTCATGCGCGAGACCCCGAACTGCCGCACCAGGGCCTGCTCGGATGGAATCACGTCGCCTTCCTTCCAGTGCCCGGCTGCGATCTGGGCCGTCAGGAAGTCTTTGATGCGCTGGAAGATCGGCGTGCCGTCCGGGGTATTATTTTGTGCTGACTGTGCGTCCAAACCGGGTCTCCGCTGCAAGGTGTGGCGATTTTAGCATCGGGCCGGATGAATTCAAAAGCAAGGCCCGGAGTGCCATGGCAGGGCCGCCACCCTACCATGGCGGCATCGATCAAGCGAGGTAACCCGATGAACCAAGTCACCTACACCACCGACGACGCGCGCTGGGCCGCCGTGCAGCAGCGCGACGGCAACGCCGACGGCCAGTTCTGGTACGCCGTGCGCACCACCGGCATCTACTGCCGGCCCTCGTGCGGCGCCCGCCCGGCGCTGCGCGCCAACGTCAGCTTCCACGCCAGCATGCTGGACGCCGAAAGCGCGGGCTTCCGGCCCTGCCGTCGCTGCAAGCCAGACCAGCCGCCGCTGGCCGAGCGCCACGCCGCCCTGGTCGAGCGCCTGTGCCGGCTGATCGACGCCGCCGACAGCGAACTCGATCTCACCAGCCTGGCCGAGGCGGCCGGGGTCAGCCAGTACCACCTGCACCGCGTGTTCAAGGCGCAGACAGGCATCACGCCGAAGGCCTACGCGGCCGCCGGACGCCAGCGGCGCATGCAGGAAAAGCTGGTGCAGCAGGCTTCCGTGACGGATGCCATCTACGCCGCCGGCTTCAATTCCAGCGGCCGCTTCTACGCCGCCTCGCAGGGCGCGTTGGGCATGACGCCGACGGCCTTCCGCGCCGGCGGACGGGGCGCCACGATCCGCTTCGCCATCGCCCAGTGCTCGCTGGGCGCCATCCTGGTCGCCAGCACCGACGTCGGCATCTGCGCCATCCTGCTGGGCGACGACCCGGAGCTGCTGGCGCGCGACCTGCAGGACCGCTTCCCGAAGGCGGAGCTGATCGGTGCCGAGCGTGACTACGAACAGACCGTGGCGCGCGTGATTGGCCTCGTCGAGGCGCCCGAGCTGGGCCTGGACCTGCCGCTGGACGTGCGCGGCACCGCCTTCCAGCAGCGCGTCTGGCAGGTGCTGCGCACCATTCCCGCCGGCCGCACCGTCAGCTACACGGAACTGGCCCGGCTGATCGGCGCACCGAACAGCGTGCGCGCCGTGGCCGGCGCCTGCGCCGCCAACGCGGTGGCGGTCGCCATTCCCTGCCACCGCGTGGTGCGCACGGACGGTTCCCTGTCCGGCTACCGCTGGGGCGTCGAGCGCAAGCAGGCCTTGCTGGAACGGGAAGGCGCCAAGTGACGACGCCGTTCGATTGGCCGGCCGTCGAGGTAGCCTTGAACGAGAACGGCTGCGCCCACGTGCCGGGCGTGCTGGCGGCCGAGGAGTGCGCGATGCTGGCCGCGCTGTACGCCGATGGCGAGCGCTTTCGCAGCCGCGTCGTGATGGCGCGGCACGGCTTCGGCCGCGGCGAGTACCAGTATTTCGCGTATCCGCTGCCGCCGCTGGTGGCCACGCTGCGCGAGCGGATGTACGGCCCGCTGGCCGCCATCGCCAACCGCTGGTACGAGGCGATGGCGCTGCCGGTGCGCTTCCCGGCCGCGCACGCCGGGTTCCTGGCGCGCTGCCACGACGCCGGCCAGCAGCGCCCCACGCCGCTGCTGCTGCAATACGAGGGGGGCGACTACAACTGCCTGCACCAGGATTTGTATGGCGAGCACGTGTTCCCGCTGCAGGCCGCGTTCCTGCTGTCGCGGCCCGGCCAGGACTTCACGGGCGGCGAATTCGTGCTGACCGAGCAGCGCCCGCGCATGCAGTCGCGGGTCGAAGTGGTGCCGCTGGCGCAGGGCGACTGCGTCGTCTTCCCCGTATTCCACCGGCCCGTCAACGGCACGCGCGGCATCTACAGGGTCAATCTGCGGCACGGCGTGTCGCGCGTGCGCAGCGGCATGCGGCATACCTTGGGGGTGATTTTTCACGATGCGGCGTGAATTGCGATGCGAGTTCAGTTGTCGCCCATCGGCCGGCGATGGGCCTCCAATTGGCGGCGTAGCGACAGCATCGAGCGCTGAAGTCCCGTGTCGATCGCGACTGCCATCGATGTCGAGAACGACAGCGGGTCTTTCCGCAATCCTTGCTCCAGCCGGGCGATTTCCTCGGCGAGTCCCTGTGCTCCCAGGGTGGAGACAGTTCCCTTCAGCGTGTGCAGGGCGGCGGCGGGATCCGTGCGCTGCGATGCGTCGAGGCTGCCGTCGATCGTTGCCAGCAGGCGCGCTGCCTGCTCCGGGAGGGCTTCGAGCAGTCGGGCATAGATGTCGGCGGCACCGCCGAAGCGGCGCATGATATCCGCGAACGGTTCGACGAGATACGGGGCGTCGCCCGCGTTGCTGGACTTGCATGTAGCGGTCAGCACGTCGACCACTTGACTGATGTCGATAGGCTTGGCGATGTGGGCGTTCATGCCGGCCGCGAGGCATGCTTCCTTGTCCGCCTGCGCGGCATTGGCCGTCATCGCAATGATGGGCAAATCCTTCAGGCGATCGACCGCGCGGATGCAGCGGGTTGCCTCGAGTCCGTCCATTGTAGGCATCTGCATGTCCATCAGCACGGCGTCGAATGAGTCATTCGTCGCGTACCTGACCGCTTCGCTGCCATTTTCCGCCACGGTCACGCTGGCACCTTCCTGGGTCAACAGGATGTAGGCGACTTGCTGGTTGAGCTGGTTGTCTTCCGCTAACAGGATATGCATGCCATCGAGTCGGTGCGAGCTGTGGAAGGCTTGCGCGTACTCGCTCGGTGCGAGCTTCAGGGCGCGCGTCACCGCATCGACGATCAAGTGCGGCATGACGGGCTTGGTCAGCATGTCGGCGATCGCAGTGCCGCCGTCCTTGGTTTGTATGCTCGTCATTGCCTCCCGGCCGTAAGCGGTGACCATGATGATCACGGGAGGCCGTTCCACCCCGGCCAGCTCAGCGATCCTGCGTGCCGCGCCGGTACCATCCAGGCCGGGCATGTTCCAGTCCATCAACACTACATCGAAACGCCCGTCGCCATTGGCCATGCCCGCAACCGTGTCGATCGCTTCCTCGCCGCCTCCCGCCAGCCACACCTGCCAGCCAAGGGACTCGACCATCCTGCCCAGCAGCGCTGCGGCCAGGGGATTGTCGTCGACGACCAGGACGCGGAGGGGCTTCATCGGTGGCGGTGTGACGAATGTCACGCTTTCTTGGGTTGCCGGCAGATCGACCTCGAACCAGAACCGGCTTCCCACGCCAAGTGCGCTGTCCAGCAGCAGATCCGAGCCCATCAGGCGCACCAGGCGCTGCGCGATCACCAACCCAAGGCCGGTGCCGCCGAACCGGCGCGATATCGAGGTTTCCGCTTGCGTGAAGCCTTCAAAGATGGCCCGCTGCTGCTCCGGAGCGATCCCGATGCCCGTGTCCGAAACGGTAAATCGCATGCGCTGCTCGTGACTGTCCTGCGTTCGCTGTACGGACAGAACGACATTGCCATGCTCGGTAAACTTCAACGCATTGCCCGCCAGGTTGATCAGGACTTGTTGCAGGCGCAGGCGATCGCCGAGCAGTTCCACGGGGAGCATGGGATCGAGATCGAACATGATTTCGACTTCCTTCGCCCCCAGCGTGCCGGACAGGATGATGGACAGGTCGTTCAGCAGCTCGCGCAGGTTGAAGCGCTCGACATCGAGCACCAGTTTTCCCGCCTCGATCTTCGAGTAGTCGAGCAGGTCGTTCAGCAATTGCAGCAGCGAACGCGCCGCGCTGGTTGCCTTGACGGCGTAGTCCTGCTGATGGGGGGGCAGCCCGCTCTGCTTCAGAATCTGCAGCATACCCAGCACGGCGTTGAGTGGCGTGCGGATTTCGTGGCTCATATTGGCGAGGAAGTTCGACTTGGCCTGGCTGGCTGCGTCCGCCTGCTCCTTTGCCTGCCGCAAGGTATTGACGAGCTCCATGCGCTCCGTCACATCCAGGCAGATCCCCGTGATCTGACGCGCCACGCCATCGTTGCTATATTCCGTGCGCGCGGCCGACTGCAAATAACGTACCTGTCCATCCGGCCGCAGGATGCGGAGAATGTGATCATGTTCGCCCTGGCCCTGGGTAATCGCATCAAGCCGGCCACGTGCATCGACCACATCGTCCGGATGGATCATGGCCAGCCATTGGTCGATAGTGGGGCCGGTGCCGGTGGGGTGGGGGGCGATGCCGTAGATTGCGAACATATGGACATTCCACTCGGGATTGCGTCCATCCAGGCGCCAGCTCCACACGCCAAGGCGGGCGACATCGGCGGCGAGCAGAAGGTGGTCGCGCACCAACAACAGCTCCGCGTGTTGCCGTTGCAGCTCGGCCTGCGCCCGCCGAAGCTGGCTGGCATCCATCGCGATACTGAGGTAGCCGGTAAGTTCCGTTCCATCGCGCAGGGGGCTGATGGCCACCGAAACCGGCAGCTTCCCGCCGTTCTTGCGCAGGTAGGTCCATTCGCTCGTCTCCGGTTCGCGCTCGCCGGCCGCACGCAGGACGGCGCGCATTCCCGCATCGCGCTCGACCGGCAGAACGGAGGGCGCCAGCCGTGCCTGGATATCGCCCAACTCGACCAGCATGGCGAAGGACGCGCGCCCTACCATCTCGCCGGCGGTATAGCCGAGCAGGTTCTCCGCGCCCCGGTTGAAGACGGAGATGACACCCATTTCATCGGTCGCGATGATTGCCAGCTCCAGCGACCCCAGCACGCTGTCGAGAAGTATGTTCAGCTTGCGTAGCTGAGCCGTCCGGCTGCTGACGGCGATTGCCATTTCCTTGTACGTTCGCTCAGCCAGTGCCTCCATCGATTTGCGTTCCGTGATGTCGCGCACCGTCTTCGATGCACCAACGATTGCGCCCTTGGCATTGCGGATGGGCGACGCCGTTACCGATACCGTCACTTCGCTCCGATCCCGGCGCAACCTGACGGTATCGAAGTGCGTTACCTTTTCACCCTTGGCAAGGCGCGCAAGAATGCTCGCTTCTTCTTGGTGCAGGCTTCCAGGCACGATCAGTTCCGCCACCGTCTTGCCAACCGCCTCAGCCTTGGAATACCCGAACAATGCTTCGGCACCATCGTTCCACGTCGTGACAATGCCATCCAGCGTATTGCCGAGGATGGCATCGTTCGAGTTTTCCACGATTGCCGCCAGGCGTGCCTGCGCCGAAAGGGTTTGCCGCCGACGCCAGCGGTTTCCCGCGAGTGAACCCGCTAAGGCTGCCGCCAGGCTGCTGACGATCATTCCGCCCAATAACACCCAGCGCGCTGCAAGGGTGTCTTGCTGCGCCAAGAACGTTGGCTTGGCGTAGAACCTGAGGCGCCATTGCCTGCCGAACACCTTTACGACCTTAGTAACCACATGGTCCGGGGATGACTCCGACCGCGCCAAAGGCACGATGACAATTTCGTTTCGGGGGTCGGTAATGTCCGAAACGCTCAGGCCGATCTTCGTGGGGTCAAAGGCAAGGTCGCGCAAGACTCCTTCGATGACGAGCGGTGCGTAAGTCCATCCGATGAGCCTGCGCCTGCGTTCCGGCAGGGTCCCAGGCGTGATTGCGCCATCGTAAACGGGCAGCAGCAGCAGGAACGATTGCAGCGGCTTGCCGCGTGCCTGTAGTAGCGTAATCGGCGCGGTCAGTTGAGCCATGCCCGTGTCCATAGCGGCCATGGCGGCAAGCCGCCGATTCGCTTCAGAGGCGATATCGAAACCTACCGCAGCCCGGTTGGAAGCCAGCGGCTCGATATACTGAATCACAAAAGGGTCGCCGGAATGGGGAGCAAGTCCGTGAATTGCTGCATCGCCGATACCCCAGGCTTGCATATGCCGTTCGAATTCCCGTATCTTGGTGCGCTCAATACGCCGTATAAAGCCGAAGCCGCGTGCACCCGGAAATTCCGTGGCGATGTCCCGTGTCATGTTGTAACGTTCGACGGTAGATCTCCGCAAGAGGTCAGGACCGACGGCAATGATGACGCCGCGCAGGCCACGCAGGCCGTATTGATAGACACCCATGCGCTGTACCGCATGCTCGGCGGCGATGCCAGCCGCAATTTCGAGGCGTTCGCGAATCACCATCCGATTGAATCGATCTTGCCAAAGTGTCATGCCAACGCTCAGGGCTGTGCCTATGGCCAGGATCACACCTGCACTGATCAATGCAACCCGTGTACCGCTGCCCGGTTCCTCGGGTGCAATTTTCGAAAAAAGCATGCCACGCACCGTGCCGCCTAGGCGCCGGTTCCCGTTTCTACTGAAGGCAACACGATCGTAAAGGTCGTACCGAGACCGACCGTGCTAACGACGTCGATGGTACCGTTCATTTGGCGTACCAGGCGGTCAACGATGGCGAGTCCAAGCCCCGTGCCGCCCACCGAAGACGTTGCGCGTTCCAGCCGGTCGAACGGCTGGAACAGGCGGTGCAGCAGGTCAGGTGCGATACCGGGTCCGGAGTCGCTAACCGCGATGGACGTATGTGTGAAGCCGAGACGGCTTGCTGTGACAGTCAGGTTGCCTCCAGGCTTGTTGTATTTGGCTCCATTGCTCAGTAAATTCAGCAGCACCTGTTGTAGCCGCACAGGGTCCGCATGGACGGATTGCTCGCCGCTGTCGTGCATGAGCGTTACACCATGGCGCTCGCATTCGGGCGCGATCAACTGGGCACATCTTTCCAGCAGGGGCGCGAGCCTGACGCTGTCAAAGCGCAAGTCCGCCTTGCCCGCCTCGATCTTTGACAGGTCCAGCACTTCGTTCACCAGCGATAAAAGGTGATTCGCCGCATCAATGATATGGCTGGCAAATTCGGCCGACTGCGCTGGAGTTTTCGGTAAATGCGCTGATCGCAGGATGTGCGCGAATCCGATGATGGAATTGAGCGGTGTGCGCAGCTCATGGCTCATCGATGCCAGAAAGCGCGATTTGGCCTCGTTCGCCAGTTCGGCGCTGTTTCGAGCCAGAATCAGCTGCCGATTCAGCATTGCAAAATCCGCCATATGCTGTTGGAATTTTTGGTCCGCGCTCCAAACTGCCTTGCGTAGCGCTACTGTACGGAACGCTCGCTGCAGCCCCGCCTTCACGGAAACGATGTTAAATGGCTTGAGTATGTAGTCGATCGCACCGGCGTCGAGGGCGCGTTGGCTGGTCTGCAGGTCGCCTTCCCCAGTCACGATCAGGCAAGCGAGGTCCGGTTTGAGGGCAAGTGCTGCTTCGATCACACTGATACCATCCATCGAAGGCATATTCAGGTCGATCAGGGCAAGCTTGTAAGGCACCCCAGCCAGACTGGCCAGCGCTGCCATGGGATCGGCGAAACTCGCCTTCGCATAGCCTTCCCGCGTCAACAGTTCACACATCACCTCGCGTACGAGATCTTCGTCGTCCAGCACGAGGACGGGCAGCGGCACATCGCATTCGTCGACACTTTTCATGGCCTACCATTATGTGTATGCAGCTTAAGCACGACTTTCACAGCAGCGCGCTCACAAGGATCAGTTCGAGTCCGTGACTATCATTTCACTAGTTTCCAGCGGGAATGTCCATCTACATACTTACATGATTCCGGCAGCGCGTAAAGCAGGCTCGCACGCAAATCGGCACGGCCCAGATGGCGAAAAAGCAGTCGATCATGAGGACGTGGCGGTGATCAGCTAGCGCTGCGGCATCCTTGCGGCATGGCCAGCGCACGTTCGATTGCCAGTTCGGTACACGGGACGCCGCGAGCGCTTCGAATCGCTCCTTGACGCACCTATGATTCGCTACACGTCGAAGCTCTCCAGTTCTGCGAGGACTCGTGCGGTGCCCCCAGCGATCGACCGCCGCCGATGTTGCGCCGTTCTTCGTCGTCTCCCCTCCAAACCCAAGCCTTGCAGCGCCGCGCCGCCTACCACGGCCTGCTGTTCCACGAGGATGCTGAGATGTGCGCCAGAACGGACAAGGCCATCGTGGTATTCATGACACTTACAGCGACTCTGTCGTTGATCCGGGGCCGCATTCATGGTCTGATTAATCTACTCCTCGCTACCCGCCGAGACCACCATGGCACAGCTTCCCCTACCTCCGGACAGAGGCCCCGATGCGCCGGCGCTTATCGAGCGCGAGAAACTCGCCTTCGAAAGGGAAAAGGAGGTGCGCAAGCGTTGGCTGCATGAGGATTGTCTGGTCAACCAGCGCATTACGTGGCTGATCCAGACCCAGGGCGTCATCGGTGCCGCCTATGCTTACCTGCGTTATCGGGTGGCCGAGGTACAAGCGGGCCTTGCGCCCGGCATCCTGGCGGATCAAAAGCAGCCTTACCTCGACAGGCTGCACCAGTTCGAGCGCATCCTGCAACTGGTAGGCATGACGTCGTCGGTCTTGCTGCTGATCGGCGTCCTGGCCGCTTTCATGGCCCAGCATCGACTCAAGCGCGACTATCGCGAGTATGTGCTGGGTGTCAGCGACGAAACGACCATGTGGGGGCACATCGCCGGCGGCACCATTCCCGCAGCCGCCGTGCTGGCGTGGGTGCTGTCTTGGATCGTCTGAGGCGGATGGCCATGCAGGCCCCGGCTGCGCATGGTGCGGGCCGGACCCAGCGCCGGCGAGCGGGACGGGCAGCAGGCTGGTCAGCAGCAGGGCAGTAGCGTGCGGGTCAGGCAATCGTATATCGGTCTCATCGCGGGTAAGGCAGTGGTCGTCAGGCATTGACACGCCGCGCCGGCAGTGCGGTTGGCCCTCCATGCAATCTTCGCTACACTCTGAAGCTTCACAGCCCAGCAAGGAATCCCATGCCCCGCCTGCACCTGATCGCCGCCAGCCTCGCGCTGGCCCTGACTGCCTTCGCCTCCGCCCATGCCCAGGCGCCCGCCGCGACCGGCACCGTCATCGACAACGCCAACGGCTACACCTTGAATGCGGCCGGCAAGCTGCTGCGCTTCCAGTCGCTCGCCTTCGACGGCCAGGGCCGCATCGTTGCCGTCGGCGGCGCGCGGGACGTCGCTGCCAAGGCCAAGGGCTTCCAGCATGTGGACGTGCAGGGCAAGACGGTGCTGCCCGGCCTGATCGATGCCCATGGCCACGTGTTCGGTCTGGGCGAGGTCGCCACGGCGGCGGAGCTGTACAGCTCCACGTCGCTGGACGGCGCCCTGGCGACCATCGGCACCTTTGCACGGGCCAACGGCCAGCGCGCCTGGGTGGTGGGCAATGGCTGGAACCAGGAGATCTGGAAGCTGGGCCGCTTCCCCACGGCGAAGGAGCTCGATGGGGTCGTGCCGGACCGGCCGGCGCTGATGCACCGCGTCGACGGCCACGCCGTGTGGGTCAACAGCCGTGCGCTGGCGCTGGCCGGCATCACGAAGGAGACGAAAGATCCGGCCGGCGGCAAGATCGAGCGTGACGCGGCGGGCGAGGCCACCGGCATCCTGGTCGACGGCGCCATCGAACTGGTGACGAAGGTCATGCCGAAGGCGACCGAGGCCGAGTCGCGCGCGGCGCTGGACGGCGCGCTGGCCATCCTCGCCAGGAACGGCCTGACCAGCGTGCACGATGCCGGCATCGGTGTCGGCGCGGACGCGTTATACAGGGCCTATGCGGATGGCGGCAAGCTGACCGCGCGCGTCTACGCGATGATCGGCGACACGGGCGAGGACTTCGACCGCCTGGCGGCGCAGGGGCCGTTGAAGACCTACGCGAACGACCTGTATGCGCTGTCTTCGGTGAAGCTGTATGCGGACGGCGCCCTGGGCAGCCGGGGCGCCGCGCTGATCAAGCCTTACAGCGACGCGCCGCACACGCACGGCTTGCTGTTCTACAAGGACGGCGAAATGCGCGCCAAGATGGAAAAGGCCATCAAGGCCGGCTACCAGGTCAACGTGCACGCCATCGGCGACGCCGGCAACCGCCAGATCCTGGACAACTACGCCGCGCTGCTGAAGAAGTATCCGGGCGCCGGCCTGCGCCACCGCATCGAACACGCGCAGGTGGTGGCCCTGGGCGACATCCCCCGCTTCAGGGCGCTCGGCATCATCCCGTCGATGCAGCCGACCCACGCCACGTCGGACCAGAACATGGCCGAGCAGCGTGTCGGCCCGCAGCGCATCGAAGGCGCCTACGCCTGGCACACTTTCCTGAAGCAGGGCTCGCGCATCGCGTGCGGATCGGACTTTCCCATCGAGTCGCCCAACCCCTTCGAAGGCATCCATGCCGCCGTCACGCGCCAGGACATGCGCGACGTGCCGCTTGGGGGCTGGCACAAGGAGCAGGCCATGAGCTTGCAGCAGGCCTTCCGCTGCTTCACGCTCGATGCAGCGTTTGCCGCGCGCCAGGATAAGGTCATCGGCTCGCTGGAGCCGGGCAAGTGGGCCGATTTCATCGTCACGGACCAGGACCTGTTCCAGGTCGCGCCCGAGCAGATCGGGCGGATCGGCGTGCTGCAGACGTGGGTGGGCGGCCGGCAGGTCTTCAGTAAATAAGCGAAGCGCGTTCCGGATCGGGCGCCTCGTCAATTGATGCGGCTGGGCGCTTCCGTCACCGTTTCTGTCCGCATATGATTCTTCATGCGGTACATGTACCAGCCTAGCGCCCCGCGCACACCCACCACGTGCAGGCGATGGTCGTACGGCGACGCATCCTGTGGAACATAGTCGGCCTTGCGAACCGCATGGTAGTTCGCGGTCACGGTACACAGGCCCCGGCTGGCCTGGGAACCGTGGGTTTGCCAGATGGCGCAATCGACCGCGGGCTGGTCGGTCAGCCGGTCCGCCGTCTGGCGGTTGTGGTGCGATACGGTCGGGTTGAACCAGCGGGTATCGATCACGAAGCTGCAGCCGGTCAGCGGCGGGGTGAACATGAAGTTGGCCATGTTCCCCAACGTGAGCTGATGGGAGGTATTGTCGGAATAGGCCAGGTAGTAGGCAGCGAACCGGTCAGTGTCGCCCGCCTCTGCCAGGCGCAGCGCTGCGAGGCGGGTGCCAGGATCGCGCTCGATCACGCACTGGATAATTCCCTGCACGGCGCCCTCGAGGTTATATGCCAAGACATTCTTCCCGAGAAATGCCACCGCGTCTCGTTGAAATTCGTTGTTCACAATAGCCATCGTTGAGCTCCTGGAAAGCAATGAATAAGGAAAGTGCCTGTTTTAGAGGTGCGGACAGATGTACGGACAACGCGGAATGCCGGCGTCCAGCCGCTGTCGGCCATCCTTTACCGTCTATCCACGCTCACTTTATCACCGGCGCGCAGGCCGGCACGAGAGAATGATGCTTGTGCTTACACGGCGCTTGACTTGGGTTGTATAGACAACCTATGCTTGTCGTATCACCAACAGGAGACGATATGAGCCAGGACACCAGTTTCGATCCCCGTTTCGACGCCACCCGCGATATCCGCGCCCCGCGCGGCCCCGAGCGGGTCTGCAAGACGTGGGGCGCGGAGGCCGCCTACCGCATGATCCAGAATAACCTGGACAAGGAAGTGGCGGAAAACCCGCAGCACCTGGTGGTCTACGGTGGCATCGGCCGGGCCGCGCGCAACTGGGAATGCTTCGACCAGATCCTGGCATCGCTGAAGGAGCTGGGCGAGGAGGAGACCCTGCTGATCCAGTCCGGCAAGCCGGTGGGCGTGTTCCGCACCCATGCCGACGCGCCGCGCGTGCTGATCGCGAACTCGAACCTGGTGCCGAAGTGGGCCAACTGGGAACACTTCAATGAGCTGGACCGCAAGGGCCTGTTCATGTACGGGCAGATGACGGCCGGCAGCTGGATCTATATCGGCACCCAGGGCATCGTGCAGGGCACCTTCGAAACCTTCGCCGAGGCGGGGCGCCAGCATTTCGGCGGCGACCTGAAAGGCCGCTGGCTGCTCACGGCAGGCCTGGGCGGCATGGGCGGCGCCCAGCCGCTGGCCGCCACGATGGCCGGCGCCGTGTCGCTGACGATCGAATGCCAGCAAAGCAGCATCGACTTCCGCCTGCGCACCCGCTACCTGGACAAGCAGGCCGCCAGCATCGACGAGGCGCTGGCCATGGTGCGCCAGCACAAGGACAACGGCGACGCCATCTCGATCGGCCTGCTCGGCAACGCGGCCGACATCCTGCCGCAGCTGGTGGAAAAAGCGAAGCAGGGCGGCCTGGTGCCGGACCTCGTCACCGACCAGACCTCGGCCCATGACCTGATCAACGGCTACCTGCCGCAGGGCTGGTCGGTAGCGCAGTGGAAGGCGGCGCAGCAGGACCCGGCCCGCCACGCCGAACTGACGGCGGCGGCCGCGCAATCCTGCGCCGTGCACGTGCAGGCGATGCTGGACTTCCAGGCGCTGGGCGCGAAGGTGGTCGACTACGGCAATAATATCCGCCAGGTCGCCTTCGACCACGGCGTGAAGAATGCCTTTGACTTCCCCGGCTTCGTGCCCGCGTATATCCGGCCCCAGTTCTGCGAAGGGCGCGGCCCGTTCCGCTGGGTGGCCCTGTCCGGCGACCCGGAAGACATCTATAAGACCGACGCCAAGATCAAGGAGCTGTTCCCGCACCACGCCAATGTGCACCGCTGGCTGGACATGGCGCGCGAGCGCATCGCCTTCCAGGGCCTGCCGGCGCGCATCTGCTGGCTGGGCCTGGGCGAGCGCCACCTGGCCGGCCTGGCGTTCAACGAGATGGTCAGGAACGGCGAGCTGAAGGCGCCCATCGTCATCGGGCGCGACCACCTGGACACGGGCTCCGTGGCCAGCCCGAACCGCGAAACGGAAAGCATGAAGGACGGCACCGACGCCGTCTCCGACTGGCCCCTGCTGAACGCCTTGCTGAACACCGCCGGCGGCGCCACCTGGGTCTCGCTGCACCATGGCGGCGGCGTCGGCATGGGCTACTCGCAGCACTCCGGCGTCGTCATCGTTGCCGACGGCACGGAGGCGGCGGCCAGGCGGCTGGCGCGGGTGCTGGTCAACGACAGCGGCTCGGGCGTCATGCGCCATGCGGATGCAGGCTACGAAACGGCAGTCGACTGCGCCAAGCGCAATGGCCTGAACCTCCCGATGATCAAATAAACCAGGTATCGAATATGAAGCAAACCAATCACACCCTGACCATCAAGCCCGGCAAGCTGACCCTGGCCGAACTGCGCGCCGCCTGGACCACGCACGGCAATATCGCGCTGGCCGCCGAAGCCTATCCCGTCATCGACGCCGCCGCGCAGGCCGTGCAGGCCATCGTGCAGAAGGGCAACGCCGCCTACGGCATCAACACCGGCTTCGGCCTGCTGGCGAAAACCCGCATCCCGGACGACAAGCTGGAACAGCTGCAGCGCAACCTGATCCTGTCGCATTCGGTCGGCACGGGCGAGCTGATGGCGGACCACGTGGTGCGCCTCCTGATGCTGATGAAGATCGGCAGCCTGGCGCGGGGCTACTCGGGCATCCGCGCCGTCGTCATCGATACCTTGATCGCGCTGTACAACGCCGGCATCATGCCGGCCATTCCCGTCAAGGGCTCGGTCGGCGCCTCCGGCGACCTGGCGCCGTTGTCGCACATGACCCTGGCCATCCTGGGCGTGGGCGAAGTGCGCGTCAAGGGTGAGCTGATGCAGGCGGCCGATGCGCTCAAATCGGCCGGCATCGCGCCGGTGGTGCTGGCGGCCAAGGAAGGCCTGGCCCTGATCAACGGCACCCAGGCATCGGCGGCCTTGGCGCTGCATGGCCTGTTCATGGCCGAGCGGCTGCTGGAAGCGGGCATGGTGACCGGATCGCTGTCGCTGGACGCGGCCAAGGGCAGCGATTCGCCGTTCGACGCGCGCGTGCACGAAGTGCGCGGCCAGCCGGGCCAGATTGCCGCCGCCGCCATCTACCGCCAGCTCGTGACGGGCAGCGCCATCCGCGCCTCGCACCTGGAAGGCGACGAGCGCGTGCAGGACCCGTACTGCCTGCGTTGCCAGCCGCAAGTGATGGGTGCCTGCATGGACCTGATCGCCAACGTCACGCGCACCTTGCTGATCGAAGCCAATGCCGTCACCGACAATCCGCTGCTGTTCCGCGACGGCGACGAAGTGAACATCGTCTCAGGCGGTAACTTCCATGCGGAGCCAGTGGCCTTCGCGGCCGACACGCTGGCGCTGGCCATCGCCGAAATCGGCAGCATTGCCGAGCGCCGCATCGCGCTGCTGATCGACGCCACGCTGTCGGGCCTGCCGCCGTTCCTGGTGCGCGACCCAGGCGTCAATTCCGGCTTCATGATCGCCCACGTGACGGCCGCCGCGCTGGCTTCGGAAAACAAGTCGCTGGCCCATCCGGCCAGCGTTGACACCATTCCCACGTCGGCCAACCAGGAAGACCACGTCAGCATGGCCACCTTCGCGGCGCGCCGGCTCGACGAGATGGCGCACAATACGGCGGCGATCATCGGCATCGAACTGCTGGCGGCGGCGCAGGGCATCGATTTCCACCGTCCGCTGCGTACCTCGCCGCACCTGGAACACGTGCATTCGCAATTGCGCCAGAAGGTGCCGTTCTTCGACGCCGACCGTTACTTCGCGCCCGATATCGAGGCCGCCAAGCAGATGGTGCTGAAGGGCGAGCTGTCGGCCACCTGCCGCAGCCTGTTCGCGCCGCTGCATCCATAACCGACAAGGGAGGGGCGATGGATTACCGTTTCAACGCAGGCAGCGTGCCGCTGCTGGTGTCGATGCCGCACGTGGGCACAGAGATACCGGACGATATCGCCGCCACCATGGCGCCGTGTGCCCAGGCCAGGGCCGATACGGACTGGCACCTGGAGCAGCTGTACGGCTTTGCGCAGGAACTGGGCGCCTCGACCCTGGCGGCGCGCTGGTCGCGTTACGTCATCGACCTGAACCGCCCGCCCGAGAACACCAACCTGTATCCGGGCCAGGACACGACCGGCCTGTGCCCTGTCGATACCTTCGCGCGTGAGCCGCTGTACCAGCCCGGCCGCGCGCCCGATGCGGCCGAAGTGCAGCGCCGCCTGGCGGCCTACTGGCAGCCGTACCATGACTGCCTGCGCACGGAGCTGAGCCGGCTGCTGGCCCGGCACGGCCGGGTGGTGCTGTGGGAAGCGCATTCGATCGCGTCCGTGGTGCCGCGTTTCTTCGAGGGCAAGCTGCCGGACCTGAACTTCGGCACGGCCGACGGTGCCAGTTGCGATGGTGCGCTGACGGAACTGGTGACGAACCTGGCGCGGGCCGGCGAGCGCTTCACGGTGGCCGTCAACGGCCGCTTCAAGGGCGGCCATATCACGCGCCACTACGGCAATCCGGCCGGCGGCGTGCATGCCATCCAGCTGGAGATGTGCCAGTCCACCTATATGAATGAAACCCCGCCGTTCGACTACCGGCCCGACCTGGCTGCGCAGGTGCAGCCGGTGCTGCGCGAGATGCTGCAGGCGGCCGCCGGCTGGGCCCGGCCGTGAGCGCGCTGTTCTGCCGCCATGCGCTGCTGCCCGACGGCTGGCGCAACGATGTGCTGCTGCGCTGGGACGGGGCCGGGCGCCTGACGGAAGTGACGCCCGATGCCGCGGTGCCGGCCGGGGTCGAGCAGGCGCAACTGGTCATGCCCGGCATGGTCAACCTGCATTCGCACAGCTTCCAGCGCGCCCTGTCGGGCATGACGGAAGTGGCGGGGGCGGGGCCGGACAGCTTCTGGACCTGGCGCGACCTGATGTACCGGTTCGCCCGCCAGATCACGCCACAGCAGATCGAGGCCATCGCCGCCCAGCTGTTCGCCGAATGCCTGCGCCACGGCTATACGTCGATTTGCGAGTTCCATTATGTGCACCGCCAACCCGATGGCGCGTTATACCCCGATATGGCCGAGACGGCGAAGCGGGTGATCGGGGCGGCGCAGCTGGCCGGCATCGGCATCACGATGCTGCCGGTGCTCTACCGTTACGCCGGTTTCGGCGATGCGCCGCTGAAGAGCGAGCAGGCACGCTTCCGCACCGATGCGGCCGATGTGCTGGCCATCGTCGAGGCGCTGGAACCGCTGCGCGGACCGACGGTCGAAGTGGGCGTGGCGCCGCACTCGCTGCGGGCCGCGTCGGTGGCGCAGATCGACACGGTGCTGGCGACGTTGCCGGCCGGCCGCCCGGTGCATATCCATATCGCCGAGCAGCAGGCCGAGGTACGGCAGTGCCTGGACCATGCCGGGCGCCGCCCGGTGCAGTATCTGTTCGATAATCTGCCGGTCGATGCGCGCTGGTGCCTGGTGCACGCGACGCACCTGGACGAGCAGGAAGTGGGCCTGCTGGCCGGCAGCGGGGCAGTGGCGGGGCTGTGCCCCACTACCGAGGCCAACCTGGGCGACGGCCTGTTCCCGCTGGCGCCCTACCTGGCCCAGGGCGGCCGCATCGGCGTGGGCAGCGACAGTCATGTGTCGCAAAGCCCCGTGGAAGAACTGCGCTGGCTGGAATACGGCCAGCGCCTGCTGCATCAGCAGCGCAATATCGCCGTCTCGCCCAGCGAGCGGCGCGTGGGCAGCCACTTGTGGCAGGCCGCGCTGGCAGGCGGTGCGCAAGCCGCCGGCCGTCCCGTCGGCGCACTCGCGCTTGGCCACATGGCCGATGCGCTGGTGCTGGACGACAGCCACCCGAACCTGTTCGGGCTGGCGGCACCGGATGTGCTGAACGGCTTCATCTTCAGCGGCAACGACAATCTGGTAAAGGACGTTTTGGCCGGCGGACAGTGGATCGTGCGTGGCCAGGAGCACGTGGCGCAACAGGCCATCGCCGCGCGCTTCCGACAGACGCTGGCCGAACTGCGCGAGTTGCGATCATGACGACGCTGATTCAGTATGCAAGCCTGAACCCCACGCCCTGGAAGAATGGCGGGGGCTGTACCACGGAGATCCTGGCATCTCCCCCCGGCGCCACCCTGAACGACTTCGACTGGCGCATCAGCCTGGCGACGATCGCGCAGAGCGGGCCGTTTTCCGTCTTTCCCGGCATCGACCGCACCCTGACCCTGGTGGACGGCGGCAATGTCGTGCTGGACGTGGGCAACGAGCGCAAGGTGGCGTTGTCCGAACGCGAGCCGGTGGTGGCTTTCCCCGGCGAAGTGGCCGTCAACGCCACCGTCGACGGCGTGCCCACGACGGACTTCAACGTGATGACGCGGCGCGAGCGCTGCACCCACCAGCTGGAGCGGCGCGTGGTGCGCGACTTCTCGACCCTGGAGCGGCGCAGCGCGCTGACGGTGCTGTTCCTGGCCGAAGGCGAGAGCCTGACCGTCTACAGCAGCCGCGAGCGCATGGTCCTGGTGCGCTATGATGCCGTGGTACTGGACCGCGAGGAAGTGTGGACGCTCGAAGCGCCCCGCGCCACCGTGTTCATTGTCGATATCATGCCCAACGAGGAGGACGACTAGCGCATGCAGCAATGGGACCTGTTGATCACCAACGTACACCTGGCGCGGATGACGGCAGGCGCCTACGGCGAACTGCCTGACGGCGCTATTGCCGTGCGCGCCGGCCGCATCGCCTGGCTGGGGCCCCGCGCCGAAGCGGCGGCAGCCGGCACCGCGCTGGAAGAGCGCGACGGCGCCGGCTGCTGGCTCACGCCGGGCCTGGTCGACTGCCACACCCATATCGTCCATGCCGGCAACCGCAGCGACGAATTCGAGGCCCGGCTGAACGGCGCCACCTACGAGGACATCGCCCGTGCTGGCGGCGGCATCATGTCCACGGTGCGCGCCACGCGCGCGGCCAGCGAGGAAGAACTGCTGCGCCAAAGCCTGCCGCGCATCGCCAGCCTGCTGGCCGAGGGGGTGACGACCCTGGAAATCAAGTCGGGCTACGGCCTGGACCTGGCGTCCGAAGCGAAAATGCTGCGCGTGGCACGCCGCGTCGGCGAAGTGCTGCCGGTGGGGGTGGCGACGACCTTCCTGGGCGCCCACGCGCTGCCGCCGGAATTTGCCGGCAACGCCGACGGCTACGTCGATGCCGTCTGCGCCATGATTCCCGCACTGGTCGACGACGGCCTGGTCGACGCCGTCGATGCCTTCTGCGAGCGGATCGGCTTTTCCAACGAACAGACGGCGCGCGTGTTCGACGCGGCGCGCGCCTACGGCCTGCCCGTCAAGCTGCACGCCGAACAGCTGTCGGATCAGCAGGGCGCGCAGCTGGTGGCGCGTTTCCATGGCCTGTCGGCCGATCACCTGGAGCACCTGAGCGACGCGGGCATCGCATCGATGGCCGCGAGCGGCACCGTGGCCGTGCTGCTGCCCGGCGCCTACTACTTCCTGCGCGATACCACGCCGCCGCCCGTCGCCGCCTTGCGCGCGGCCGGCGTGCCGATGGCCGTCGCCACGGACAACAACCCCGGCACCTCGCCGATGACTTCGCTGCTGCTGGCGATGAACATGGCCTGCACCTTGTGGCGCCTGACGCCGCAGGAAGCCCTGGCCGGCTGCACGGTCCACGGCGCCCGCGCCCTGGGCCTGTCCGACGACATCGGCACCTTGGAAGTGGGCAAGCGCGCCGATTTCGCCCTGTGGCGCATCGCGCGGCCGGCCGACCTCAGTTATGCCATCGGCTTCAATCCCTGTGCCGCTGTCGTCAATGCCGGCGTGTGGCGCGAGCCGGCGGTGAAGGTGGCTGCCTAGTGCGGGCGCTGCTGGGCTGGATGCTCTTATGCCTGCTGCTGCCGGCGTCGGCCGACGACGTGCTGCGGGTGGGCTCGAAGCGCTTCACGGAGTCGTACATCCTGGCCGAAGTGGTGACGCAGGCGGCCGCGCCGCACGCGAAGACGGAGCATCGCCAGGGCCTGGGCAACACGGCGATCGTGCTGGCCGCCCTGAAGAACGGCAGCATCGACGTCTATCCCGAATACGTCGGCACCATCGACCAGGAGATCCTGAAGCACGAGCGGCCTTCATCGCTGGCGCAAATGCGCGAGGAACTGGCGCCGCTGGGCCTGGGCATCGCCGTCCCGCTGGGGTTCAACAATACCTACGCGCTGGCGGTGCGGGGCGACACGGGCCTGCGTACCTTGTCCGACCTGGCCAAACGCGGACAGTTGAATTTTGGCCTGTCGCATGAATTCATCGGCCGCGCCGACGGCTGGCCGGGCCTGCGCGAGCGCTACGGCCTGCCGCAACAGCCGCGCGGCCTGGATCACGGCATCGCCTACGAAGCGCTGGCGCAGCGGCAGGTGGACGTCATCGACATCTACTCCACGGACGCGAAGATCGCCCGCTACGGCCTGACCGTGCTGGAAGACGACAAGGCTTATTTTCCCCGCTACGATGCCGTGCTGCTGTACCGCCTGGACGCGGCCCGGCGCTTCCCCGCCGCCTGGGCCGCGCTGCAAAAGCTGGAAGGGCGCATCACGGCCACCGACATGATCGCCATGAACGGCGCCGCCGAGCTGGAGGGCCAACCATTCAACCGGATCGCGGCCCGCTGGCTTGCCGCCCATCCCGTCAACGGTGGCGCGGCTGCCGCGAAGACGGAAGCGGCAACGCCACCTGGCCTGTCCTCCGTCCTGTTCGGCCCCGACCTGGCGCGCCTGACGGGCCAGCACGTGCTGCTGGTCGGCATGTCCGTGCTGCTGGCCTGCTTGGCCGGGATCCCGCTCGGCATCGTTGCCGCCTACCGCGCGCGGCTGCGCCAGGGCGTGCTGGGTCTCGCCGGCATGCTGCAGACGATTCCTTCGCTGGCCCTGCTGGCCATCCTGATTCCTTTGCTGGGCCGCATCGGCATCGTGCCGGCACTGGTGGCCCTGTTCGTCTATGCGTTGCTGCCCATCGTGCGCAATACGTGCACGGGGCTGGCGGGCGTGCCGCGCGGCCTGCGTCAGGCGGCGCTGGCGCTGGGATTGAACCGCTGGCAGCGGCTGTGGCATGTGGAACTGCCGCTGGCGCTGCCGGTGATCCTGGCGGGCGTGAAGACGGCGGCGGTGATGAGCGTGGGGACGGCGACGATCGCCGCCTTTATCGGCGCGGGCGGCTACGGCGAGCGCATCACGACGGGGCTGGCCCTGAACGACAACAACATGATGCTGGCGGGGGCGCTGCCGGCGGCCGTGCTGGCCCTTGTCACACAGGGATTATTCGAATTGCTGGAGCGCCGTTATGTGGCGCGTCAAGAGTTGTCCCGATAGCTGTAAGCCAATCCTAAGGCGTGGTAAGCATTTGTAAAGCTGGCAGGCAGGGAAGGAGGCTGGGACTATATTGAAGACGTTGATTCATCTCCCCTCCCAAATGACACTGGGTTTGCCCCCCACGCCGCGCACCGCACGGCGTGGGATTTTTTTATTCGGCCCGGGCCAGTGCGGTCAGCGACTCGCCCGTCACGCGGCAGATGCGCCAGTCCGGCAGCACGGCCGCGCCCATCTTCTCGTAGAAGCTGATGGCATTGGCGTTCCAGTCCAGCACCGACCACTCGAAGCGGCCGCACTGGCGCTCGACGGCCAGGGCCGCCAGGGCTTTGAGCATCAGCTTGCCGTAACCCTTGCCGCGGCGGCTCTGCCGCACATACAGGTCTTCCAGGTACAGGCCCTTCTTGCACAGGAAGGTGGAGAAATTATGGAAGAACAGTGCGAAGGTGACGACTTCGCCCGTTTCCTCGCCGACGATGGCCTCGCAAGGGGGACGCACGCCGAACAGGGCATCGTGCAGCATGGCTTCGTCGGCCACGACCATGTGTTCCAGCTTCTCGAACACGGCCAGCTCGCGGATCATGGCAAAGATGGCGGCAACGTCTTCCGGGCGGGCGGGGCGGATATTCAGGCTCATGAGGCTTTCTTTAACAGGATGGGGACAGGTTCAGCGGGGTCGACTTGCGTCACCGGGGCGGCGCGGCGCGAAGGCGCTTTCAGGGCCCAGGCCACGCTGCCCAGGCACAGCAGCATGCCCACGCATTCGAGGATGCCGGGGCGGAAGTGTTCCAGGCGGATCGACAGCAATACGGAAATCACGGGCGTGACGACGCCGATATACACGGCCTTGTCCGAGCCGATGCGGTCGATCAAGGTGAAGAAGCAGGCAAAGGCAATGACGGAGCCGAACAGCGACAGGTAGACCAGGCCGGCCCAGTAGCGGGCCGTGGGCGGCGCGACGAAGCGCTCGCCCGTGGCCAGCGCCCATACGGCCACCAGCAAGGTGCCCCACAACATGCCCCACGCCATCGTCAGCAGCACGTTTGGCGCCTGCTGGCGCACCTTGACGACCAGCACGTTACCGACGGAACTGGCAATCGTCGCCACCAGCGCGAGAATTAATCCCAGCAGGAAATGGCCTTCGCCGCCGGCCATGATATCGCGCAGCGCGCCGCCGATCGACTGGTAGAACAGCAGGATGACGCCGGACACGGCCACGCTGCCGGCCGCCCACGTGCGCCAGCCCAGCGGCGTGCCCAGGATGACTCTGCTGATCAAGGGGTTCCAGAACACCATCAGCGCGAACAGCACGGCCACCAGCGCGGATACCAGGTACTGCTCGGAAGAATAGGTGCAGATGTAGCTGAGGCCGAACGTGGCGCAGCCTTGCACGATGGTCCAGCGCTGCGCCCGCCAGGACAACATCAATTTGTCGCCCCGCAGCTTGCACCACACGAACAGCACGGCGGAGGCCAGCGCGAAGCGGTAAACCACCGATACCGCGGGCGGCACGTCGCCCAGCTGCAGGGTGATGGCCCAGAAGGTGGAGCCCCAGATGAGGCAGGCGACAACGAAGAGAAGGGAGCTGGGCATCGGCAAAGGCATCGGCAAAGTATACGTGCTTTCCGCCCAAATTACTCTACGGATACTTGCTGTTGTATGGCCACACGGTGATTGGAACTGAGCATTGACGTCTCTCAACGACAGCGCAGCCAATGAAATATTTGCAAATTAGAAAAAGTATTATGCAAAGACCAACCGAGCCCAGGGAGTCCACCGTGAACAAATGCCTGCAATGGAAAGTCGCTTCGCTGCTCGGTTACGTCACGGCGCTGATGTTCACTCTGGTGCTGTGCGCCGAACAGGCCATGCCGGCCGGCTCGCTGGTCTTCAAGATGGCGCCGTGACGTTCAATATGCGAGGTTCAGGCGCCGGTACAGGAAGCTCAGCACGAACACGGGGCCGATCAGCAGGAAGCGCAGGTCGTCGAGAAACGACGGCTTCTTGCCTTCGATCATGTGGCCGATAAACTGGCCGATCCACGCCAGCACGAAAATCGCGATACTGAGCGGCAGCACCGTTACCGGCGGCAGCGCCGCCAGGACCGACAGCATCACCAGCGCCATCACCAGCATGCCGAATGCGAACGGGCGCGACAGCTTCCAGTAGTAAGTCATGCTCGCTCCGGTTAACAACACGGCCACCACGGGGTGCATCCACCACAACAATCCCAGTAGCGAAAACACGATCAGCGGCACGCAGACGAAGTGGATCAGCTCGTTGGTGTGGTTGCGGTGGCTGTCGCTGTATTGCGCCAGCAGTTCATCGATGGTGCGCGTTGCGGTCATTGGCGGTCTCCCTTATTTTTCGGCACGGTCGTCTGATTCTACACCGAAGTTTTGCCGCTACAATCGCCGCATGTCCGCCCCCATCTCTCCACTGCTGACCGGCCTGGCGCCCGTCATCGACACCGATACCCGCATCCTGATACTCGGCAGTTTCCCCGGCGCCGCCTCGCTGGCGGCGCAGCAGTATTACGCCCACCCCCGCAACCTGTTCTGGCGCCTCGTCTCCAGCCTGGTCGGCGAGGACCTGGCCGCGTTGCCCTATGCCGAGCGCCTGCCGCGCCTGCTGGCACACGGCTTCGGCCTGTGGGACGTGCTGGGCGCGTGCGAGCGCGAAGGCAGCCTCGATTCGGCCATCCGCAATCCCGCCGCCAACGATTTCGCGCGGCTGCGCCAGCTGTGCCCCAGGCTGGAAACGGTGGGATTCAACGGCCAGACGTCGGGCAAGTTCGGGCCCCAGTTCGCCGCCCATGGCTACCGGACGGTGGTGCTGCCGTCGTCGTCGCCGGCGCATGCGAGCCTGGGCTTCGAGGAGAAACTCGACCGGTGGCGGGCGTTGCTGCACCCGTCTCAATCCAGGTAATTCGGCAGCGCCGGCATGGCCGCGAAGTCTTCGGGCGCGTGCTGGATGATCACCCGCGCCTTCGTGTTCGCCTTGATGCGGGCAAAGCGGTCCATCGACGCCAGCGTGTCGGGGCGCTGGTTGACGCGCGGGACCAGGCCTTTTTCGTAGTTTTGCCGCGTGTGATACAGGTCGCCCGTGATCAGCACGACGCCGGTGTTCGGCAGCTTGACCATCAGCGAGCGGTGGCCGCCGGTATGGCCGGGCGTTTTCAGGGCGGTCACGCTGCCGTCGCCGAAGACATCGTAATCGTCGGCGGTGGCGGCGATCCTGGCACGGGACAAGCCACGGATCGACGCCAGGTCGACGCCGAAGGGCGTCGGTTTTCCCCGCGCCGCGGCCAGCTCCGGCGCCGCAATGACGAAGGTCGATGCCGGGAACAGGTCGATATTGCCGGTGTGGTCGAAATGCAGGTGCGACAACCCGACATAACGGATGTCGCCAGGTGTCAAGTCCAGGGCCTTCAGTTGCGCGGCGAGCGTGCGCTTCACGGAAAAGCGTCCGCCGAACTTTTCCAGGCCATTCGGCTTGGCGGCAAGCCGGTCGCTCAAGCCGGTATCCCACAGCAGCCAGTCCTTGCCATGCCGGATCAGATAGCAAGGCGTCGGCAGCGCGATCGGTGTTCCCGCGTATTCGCCGGTATCGGAAAAGACATCCGCATCCTTGAATTCCGTCAGACCACAGTCGAGCGTGTAAAGCCGGACGTCGGCCGGGGTGCCGGATGTGCCGTCGGCTTGCCCTGCTGCCAGCGCGGGGGGGCTACCCAACACCAGCAGCGACGTCAGAGCGGACATCAGCCGCAGGGCGTGTCGCGAACAGTTGAAATGTGCCATGCCGGGTTCCTTTGCGAGAGGTTAACCATGAAGCGCCTGTCGGCGATTCCGGCCCAGGACTCAGCGCCGCCGGACCGCCTTCATTGTCCAGACTAACACGACACGAATGAAGCGAGGCGGTCCGCTATTCGTCCGACCACAGCTTGCCGCCCGTGGCCCAGTGCTCGCGCTTGATTTCGTGGATCAGGATGTCGACGGAACAGGGCGTGGCGCCCAGGGTCTTGACGGTGGCTTCCGTGACAGCTTGCACGAAGGCGCGCTTCTCTTCCAGGGTACGGCCTTCGAACAGTTGGACGTTAATGGTCGGCATGGGACTTCCTTTCGTTGAGGTTCAGGTACGGTATCGGGGGCCGGCGGCATCCAGGCGGCGCAGCAGCGAAGGCCATTCCAGCGCGCCTTCCGGCGAGCCGTCGCCCACCAGCTGCCCGTGGACGTGCCGGCACATGTCTTCGGGCGGCTGGCGCAGCGGCACGCCAGCGGCCTGCGCGCGCAGCTGCACCTCGCAGGCGCGGTCCAGGGTTTCCATCAGCACGAACGCTTCCGGGATGGTGCGGCCCACGGTCAGGCTGCCGTGATTGCGCAGCAGCATGGCGTAGTGCGCGCCCAGGTCCTGCACCAGGCGCGCCTGTTCGTCGGCTGTCATGGCGATGCCTTCGTAGTCGTGATACGCCAGTTCGCCGTAAAAACGCAGTGCATACGGCGACATCGGCAGCAGACCGCCTTCCTGTATACCGACGGCAATGCCGGCGACGTTATGCAGGTGCATGACGCAGGCCGCCTCCGGCCGCGCCTTGTGCACGGCGGCGTGCAGGCGAAAGCCCGACTGGTTGACCGTATATCCGGAAGGCCCCACGACAGCGCCGTCGCCGTCGACCTTGACCAGGTTCGAGGCCCGCACTTCATCGAAGCGCATGCCGAAAGGGTTGATCAGGTAATGGCCCGCCTCGCCCGGCACGGCGGCGGAGATATGCGTATAGATGCCATCGTCCCAGCCGTACAGTGCGCACAGCTGGTAGCACGCGGCCAGGTCGACGCGGGTTTGCCATTCGGCGGGAGAGGTGATGCCGGCGCCGGCAACGGCAGCGTGGGCGGAAAGCGAGAGTTTGTCCATTTCGCCAGCGTAGCAGGGTTGGCGCAAGCTGACATATGCTCCAGGGCATGGCGGATATTGCCGGTCCTGCAAAAAATATTTTGACCCCCGCGAATCCTTTTTCCCATTCCGCCCCTCCTGGCTTGGCAAGCCCGGCAATAAAGCCGTACGCTTGCCACAAGGAGATCACATGTTCAAGAACAGAAACCTGTCGGGCCGGCACAGCGCCGCACGCATTGTCGGCGGCTGCCTGCTGCTGGCGGGCGGCCTGGCGTATTTCCAGACGACGTTGCCGGGCCTCATATTGGCCGGCACCGGTGCGGTTGGCATCGTCAGCGGTGTAGTCGGCTACTGCCCCGCGTGCGCGCTGGCGGGTCGTGGGGTGCACAAAGGGGGAGGCAAATGAGCTGGCGGATCGGAGAGCAGGCCTTCGCCAGCGCGCAGGCGGGCGACCCTGCGGCGCTGGCGCAGCTGCTGACCCAGTTGCGGCCCGATATCCGGCGCTATGCCATGTACCAGTGCAAGCGCTCTTCCGCCGTGGACGACGTGGTGCAGGAGGCGCTGATCATCCTGTACCGGCGCATCGGCACCGTGCGGGCGGCTGCCTCGCTGGGCGGGTGGCTGGCGCGTATTGTTACGAGGCTGTGCATGCTGCCGGCGCTGAGGTTCATCCAGGGCGTGGACGATTTGCGCGGCATCGAGGACTCGGCGCGCTTCGCCAAAATGCCGGTCGACGAGTTGCGCGTGGACCTGGTGCGCGCGCTGGAGTCGCTGCCGGCTGCGCACCGGGAGATCGTGCTGCTGCGCGACGTGCAGGAAATGACGATCCGCGACCTGGCCGCCCACCTGGGCATCACACCCGAGGCGGCAAAGAGCCGCCTGCACCGGGCCCGCGCGATGGTGCGCGAATACCTGCTTGCCGACGACGTCGTCGCGCAGCCGTGATAAGGAGAGAATCATGTCCAGCTACCAGCATCCGGGAGATCTGTCGCTCGCCAGGGACCTGGTGCAGCTCGCGCCCGTCGAGGCGAAGGCCTTCCTCGGCCTGAAGGCAGCCGCCGAACGGGCAGACGGGGCGATTCCCGACAAATACCGCGAATTGATCTCGATCGCGGTCGCGCTGACGACGCAGTGCGCCTACTGCATCGACGCGCATACGAAGAACGCCGTGCAGGCCGGGGCGACGCGGGAAGAAATCGCCGAGACGGCCTTTATCGCCGCCGCGCTGCGGGCCGGTGCCGCCGTCGGCCACGGCTTGCTGGCCTTGCGCCTGTTCGACGAGGCGGCCGCCGGCCGGTAGGCGTTCAGCGCGCGCGGTCTTGTTCCAGCTGCGCCAGCACGGCCGCCGTGTCGAGTACCTGCGCGTATTCGCCGTCCAGGTTGGACAGGGCCATTGCATGCACGTCGTCCGCGCTGCGGGCGTTGCCGGCATAGTCGCGCCGGGCGAAGGCGAACGTGGCGTCGGCCACGACCTGCGTTTCGAAACCCAGGTTACCGGCCGTGCGCGCGCTGGACTCCACCGAGTTATTGGTGCTGACGCCGGCGATGACGAGCCGCACGATGCCGCGCACGTGCAGCCACCGTTCCAGGCCCGTGTTGACGAAGCAATCCGGCACGTTCTTCTCCACCACGTGGGCGTGCGGCAGCGGTTCGAAGCGCGGCTGGAACTGCACCCCCGGCTGGCCGGGCCAGAACGGCGAGCCGGGGGTGCGCGAGATATGCCGCACGTGCACGACCGGCCCGTCGGCCGCGCGCCAGGCCGCCAGCAGCGCGGCCATATTGTCCTCGGCCGCGGGGTTGTTGCGTTCCCCAGCGGCGGGATCGGCCATCCCGTCTTGCATGTCGATCAGGAGCAGGGCTGGCAGAGGCATCGGTATTCCTTTCAGTGGTTGAATGTGGCGGCGTTATCGGCCTGTGGGCATGGCATCCGAGATGGCGGCCAGCAGTGCGGCGCGGTCGCGTGGCGGGCGGTCAGGTGGATCGGGTCCCATTCCGATGTCACGGCGCACCGTTCATGGCCGGGGCAGTGCGCGTCATGATTTTCCCGCTGAGTAGTGACCCCGGCAAGGCTACAGGAGAAGCGCGTTTCCAGGCAAGGCGGCGGCGCACGTGCTATTTTCCCGCCATGCCAGACAAACACCAGCAAACCAGTAAGTTCCTGTCGCTGATCCTGCGTCACGCACCGGACACGATCGGCCTGACCCTGGACGCCCAGGGCTGGGCCAGCGTGGCCGAGCTGCTGGCGCGGGCCAGCGCGCACGGCAAGGGCATCTCGGCCGAGCAACTGCGCGAGGTCGTGGCCAGCAACGACAAGCAGCGCTTCGCCTTCAGCGCGGACGGCCTGTCGATCCGCGCCAGCCAGGGACATTCCCTGAAATCGGTCGACCTGGCCCTGGCGCCCGTCGCGCCGCCGGCACTGCTGTACCACGGCACTGCCGGCCGCTTCATCACGTCGATCCGGAAAAGCGGCTTGAAGGCGCAGGCGCGCCGCCACGTGCACCTGTCGACCGAGCGGGCCACTGCGGTGGCCGTGGGCACGCGCTATGGCGTGCCGGTGGTGTTGACGGTGCGGGCAGGGGAGATGCACGCCGGCGGGCACCTGTTCTACCGCTCCGACAACGGCGTCTGGCTGACCGGCGCCGTGCCCCTGCGCTACATCGATTTTCCCTGAATAGATACACTTGACGGGCCGTTTCAGAAAATTTGTGCACCGCACAAACACATCTATGCTATACTTCGTTTGTCGGTGGAGTTTAATCAGTCCTCCGGCACCTGCAGGTGTCGCAGATAGGCGTGTGTAAAGCCGCGCTGCGAGGTTCACCTTCAGGGTTGTCATACCAGACATTGGTCGAATTACACGTTGGAGGCACCATGCAGATAGCATGGGCGTCCGAAGCACCGGCACCACGCAGATAGCATGGGCTAGTGCAGCGATTCAAGCATTGGCATCACATTGAAACGAAGCCCGCAGTAAGCGGGCTTTTTTTTCACGATATCTCCCCCATCTGGTATACCACCGTAGCACCCGGCACCAATCGGCGTCCGGCAAAGGCTCCGCGCCACCCACGAAAGGAAATATGGCTAAAGAAGAACTGATCGAAATGAACGGCCTCGTTACCGAAATCCTGCCCGAGATGCGTTTCCGCGTCGACCTCGATAACGGCCACAAACTGGTAGCATATACGTCGGGCAAAATGAAGAAGAACCACATCCGCATCCTGGCGGGTGATCGTGTTACCCTGGAACTGTCGCCGTACGACCTGAACAAGGGCCGTATCACGTTCCGTCACATTGAGAAACGCGGCCCAGTGCCAACCCATCAGGCGCGCCGTCGCTGATGTACGCCGCCGCTGATATGCGGCATTGAAGTGGCAATCCACTTCTGCAGCCCCCGTTAGCTGCTTCCCTCGTTGGGAAATCCAAGCGGGACCACGAAAACCGCCGCGGTATTTACCGCGCTGCGGCTTTTCGTCGTTAACGCACCGCTTTTAGTCTAAGCCGCGCTGGGCGCCGTATCCGGCAGGGGGCGCGTGACGGCGAACTGCGTCGTCAGGAATTGGGCGATCTTCTGCTGCGTGGCGGGCAGGTAGGGAATATTCATGTGATCCGAATCGGGAATGATCTCGTCCTGGTGCACCCGCGTCATCTGCGCCACCAGCAGATCGGTGTGCGAGTGCGGCACGACGTCGTCGCTGGCCGCCCGCACGATATAGGTCGGCGCGCTCAGCAGCGAAGCATACTTGACGGATTCGAAGCGGTGCTTCAGCACGAAGCTGACGGGCACGACGCGGAACTTGCGCTGCGCCAGCGCCAGGATGGAATCGTAGGGCGTAATCAGCACGACGGAATGGGCCGGCCGCTCCTTGGCCACCTGCACGGCCACGCCGGAGCCGAGGCTTCGCCCGACCACGGCAACGCGCGCCTTGTCGACATTGCTGCGGCTACACAGCCAGTCGAACAGCATGCAGCCGTCCTCGATCATATGCTCTTCGCCCGGCACCCCGCGCGAATCGCCATAGCCACGGTAATTCACGGCCAGCACGGCCATGCCGGGGAACAGGGTGCCCGCATCGCGCGCCACCCAGGACACTTCTTCCGAGCGGCCGCCGAAGTACACGACGGCCGGATGGGGACCGGGCAGGTTCGGCGTCATCAGCCAACCCGCCAGGCGCGTGCCGTCCTTCGCACGCAGCACGACGGCGCGGGTGCGGTGCCCGGCGCTGCGGGGGCTCTGCACCTCGCGGATCAAGGTCGGATTGAACAGGAGCTTGCGCTGGCTGGCCGCGATCATCGACACCAGGCTGGCCCACAGAAAGCTCGCCACGCCGACCGTCACCACCACTTTTTTCGAGGTATTCATGAGCAGAGTTTACTCCCAAACCCGGCCGCACGTCGCGCACCCCATTGCGTTTTGTGTATGAAAATTGCACCGGCGTGAGGTGGCTAACCCAGCTGTCGCTACCGCGCAAAAAGTTGTTCCAAAACCGGTCGGTCCGCCGCAGCGGTCTGACACCGGTTTTCGGGCAACTACTTTCCGCGAAATAGGTGTCTGACACCGAATTCGAATCAGGTGTCTCACCGCTGCGGCGGATCGACCGGATTGGAAGCAGCGTCAGTGCGGACGCGTGGGCGTGGCGGTGGCGCGCAGGCGGTCGAGCTTGGCGGCGTAGAGTTCGTGGTCGCGCCGGGTGGTGCTGGCGTCCATGGCCAGGCGCATGTGGCGCTCGGCCGCGGTACGGTCGCCTAGCTGGTAGTTGGCGGCAGCCAGCCAGAAGTGGAATTCGTGGTAGGTGCTGTCGCGGCGCAGCTCGCGTTCGAACATGGCGCGGGCGCGCTGCCAGTCGCCGGCGGCCATGGCCTGCTGGCCCAGCTGGAAGTAGCGGAACGGCGGGTCGGGCTGCAATTGCGCCAGCCGCGCCTTCAGTTGCGCCGCTTCGTCGTGGCGGCCCAGGTTTTCCACCACCTGGGCCAGGTTCGACAGGGCCATCGCGTTGCGCGGCTCACGTGCCAGTGCGTAGCGCAGCGTGGTTTCGGCGTAAGCCAGGTCGCCATGGCGGCGGTACACGACGGCCAGCGTGTTGTACGCGTACAGCAGGTTCGGATCGGCCAGCACGGCATTGCGCGCCCACCAGTAGGCGTCGTCCAGCTGGCCGCGCGCCAGGGCCTCGGCGGCCCGGTTATTCATAAACATGGCGACGACGGTGCGCCGGCCGATGGCGATGCCGTCCTTGACCCGGCCTTCCGGCGGCGGCTGGAAATCGATGACGGTGTACTGCTCGGGATCGTAGCTGCCGGGCGCGTCGCGCATGATGCGCCCAAGCTTCAGGTTCACGTGGCCGCTGTTGAAGTAGATGTCGCCGCTGCGGCTCCAGCTGTCCTCCACGGGCACGCTCTGGAACACGACGGGGATATTCAGTTCCTGCGCCAGCGCAGCCGTCATGATGACGAGCGACAGGCAGTTGCCCTGTCGGGCCTCGAAGGCCTGCGCGGCGGTGCGCGTCATGGCCGAATCGTATTCGAGCTGCAGCTGGTCGCGCCGGTACAGGGCATCGAACAGGGCGCGGCGGATTTCCTTGCCGCGCCGTTCGCGCATCACGGCCGTAGTGTAGGCGCGCATGGCCGGTGTCAGCGCGAAGATCTGCTCTTCGGTGAGCTGGACGGTGGAAGGCTGGAACAGGCTGTCGCCGAACACGCTGGCGGGCGGCGCTGGCACCGTCGGCGCGCTGGTGCAGGCCGACAGCAGCAGCACCGGCAGCACGATGAAGATGACGTGCAGTCGGGCCCACAAGGAAGCCGGTGACGGCGGCAGCGATGGATACTTCATGGCGCAAGTCCTCCTGGCCCAGTATCCTCCCGCCGCCGCGGCTTGTCAAAACGCGTGCATGGCTGCCGTATCAGGGCGTCGGCAGCACCATCACTTCCAGTCCGGACGCCGTGGCCGGCGCGTGGTAGACCCGCTGCGTCGCCTTCTTGAAGTCCTCGGGCTTGGCCGTCGGGATGTCGGTGAAGGTCTGCGGGTTCAGGTCCACCAGCGGGAACCACGTGCTCTGCACCTGCACCATGATGCGGTGGCCGCGCCGGAACGTATGGTTGACGTCACCCAGGTGGTAGTTGACCGCCTCGACTTTGCCGGGCGTGAAAGGCTCTGGCTTCTCGAAGCTGTTGCGGAACTTGCCGCGCAGCGGATTGCCCCGCACCAGCTGCTGGTAGCCGGCCATCGTCGGCGCGGGCGGCGGCACGTCCTTGCCGCGTTCGCGCTTGGCGTCGGCCGGATACTCGTTCGGGTACACGTCGATCAGCTTGACCACCCAGTCCGCGTCCGTGCCCGTGGTCGAGACGAACAGCCTGGGGCGCACAGGGCCGGCGATCGTCACGTCCTCTTCCAGGGGTTCGGTCTGGTACACCAGCACGTCCGGCCGGGTCGAGGCGAAGCGCTGGTCCGACACCATGTACTCGCGCGGCACATTGGTGGCCGGGTAGCCGATATACGGCACGGGCTTTTTCGGATCGCTGACGTATTCGTCGTAGCCCGTGCTCGATTCGGGCTGCGTGGCGGGCTTCTGCCAGCCCAGGCCGCCGCTGGCGCCGAAGTACAGCACGCGCGGCTTGGCCTGCTGCGGCGGCCACGCCGTGTACTGGCGCCACACATTGCTGCCCGTCTCGAAGGCGGTCACCTCGGCGATCGCGCGCGCCGGCTTGACGCCTTTCAGGTGCTGCTCGAAGAAGAAGAACTGGATGTTCTTGCGATAGTACTCGCCCGTCTTCGAATCGAACTGCACCCGGCCCAGGCTCTTGCCGTCGTTGCGCGCCCAGCCGCCGTGCACCCACGGGCCCATCACCAGGCCGCTGAAGGTGCCGGGGTTATTGCGCTTGATGGCGCTGTAGGTGGTGAACGGTCCCTGCGCGTCCTCCGAATCGAACCAGCCGCCCACCGTCAGCACGGCCGCCTTGACGTTCTTCAGGTGCGGCGCGATATTGCGGCTCTTCCAGAACTCGTCGTAGGTGGTGTGCTCGATGGTGGGCTGCAGCAGCACGCGCTGCTTTTCCGTCAGGCTCGACAGGATGTTCGACAGGGTCAGGCGCTGCAGGAAGTAATCGTAGCCGTCCGCCACGCCATAGTCGAACTGGGCCCAGGTCTTCGGCAGCGGCGTGGGATTCGGTTCTTCCGTGAAGGCCGAATAGAAGCCGAAGTTCGCCGCCAGCATGAAGGCGCCGCCGTGGTAGGAGTCGTCGCCCATGTACAGGTCCGTCACGGGAGCCTGGGGCGAGGCGGCCTTGATGGCCGGGTGCGAATCGATGATGCTGGCCGACGTGTAGAAGCCGGGGTAGCTGATGCCGTGGATGCCGACCTTGCCGTTATTGTTCGGTACGTGCTTGAGCAGCCACTCGACGGTGTCGTGCATGTCCTGGCTCTCGTTGCCTTCGCCGGCCAGGCGCGCCGCCTTCGCATGCGGCGTCATTTCCTGCCACTTGCCTTCGGACATATAACGGCCCCGCACATCCTGCTCGACGAAGATGTAGCCGCTGTCCTCGAAATCGGTCGACGGGCCGATATGCTCGGGCATGAAGTCGACGCCGTAGTGCAGCTGATCGTCGTCGCCCTCGACGCCGGCGCTGTACGGCGTGCGCTGCATCAGGAAGGGATAGCTCTTGCCCGTGTCCTTGGGGACGTAGACGACGGTGAACAGGCGCGTGCCGTCGCGCATCGGAATGCGGTATTCATATTTGGTGTAATGCTCGCGCAGGCTGCGCTTGGGTTCCTTGGCGTCCGCCGCCTCGGTGGCGGCGGCATGCGCCTCCAGGCCGTGCGCGTTGACGGCGCCGAATGCCAGCGCCAGCGACAGGGCCAGGAGGGAGAAATGACGGGGCATGATTTCCTTCGGTCAGTGAATACATGGGTTCGCCAGTGTAGCCGAGATCGAAGGAGAGCTTCAGCGAAGTTCGGCGGCCGTCAGTGCCGCAGCACCTTGTCCTCCTGCCCGCGCAGCCGCGCCAGCTTGCCGGCATAGATATCGCGGTCGGCCCGTGTCGTGCTGCCCGCCAGCGCCTTGGCCAGGTGGTGGTCCGCCGCCGGCCGGTCGCCCATCTGCGCCGCCGCCAGCGCCAGCCAGAAATGGAACTCGTGGTAGTCCGGGTCGCGCCGCAGCTCGCGTTCGAACAGGCGGCGCGCGCCGGCCGGGTCGCCCGCCGCCATGGCCTTGCGGCCCAGTTCGAAGAAGTGGAAAGGCGGGTAGGGCTGCAGCGCCGCCAGCCGCGCCTTGACGGCCTGCGCCTCACCCACGCGGCCGGACTGCTCCAGCAGGTAGGCCAGGTTGGACAGCATCATCGTGTTGTCGGGTTCGAACCGCAGCGCGTGGCGCAGCGCCGCTTCGGCCAGCGCGCCGTTGCCGCTGCGCTGGTACACGATGGCCAGCGTGTTATACGTCGGCAGCAACGCCGGCGCGCTGGCGATGGCACCCTTGGCCCACCAGTAGGCGTCGTCGACGTCGCCCCGCGCCAGGCTTTCGGCGGCGCGGTTGTTCATGAACATGGCCGTGACGGTGGCCTTGTCGATGCGCTCGGCGCGCAGCAGGGCGGCCTCGCTGGGCGGCAGGAAATCCACCAACGAATAGGCATCCGGATCGTACAGGGAGCGGGTGCCGCTGGGCGGGCGCCCCAGCAGCAGGTTGACGTGGCCGACATTGAAATACAGGTCGCCGCTGCGGGTCCAGGCGGCCTCGGACGGGATGCTCTGGTACAGCACCGGCACGTCCATCTCCTCGGCCAGCGCCGCCGTCATGATCACCAGCGACAGGCAGTTGCCGTGGCCTGCGGCGAAGGCTTCTGCGGCCGTGCGCGTGACGGCCGAATCGTATTCCAGCTGCAGCTTGTCGCGGTAGTACAGGGCGTCGACCAGGGCCAGGCGCGCCTCCCTGCCGCCTTTGTTCTGCCGCACGGTGCGGGCATAGGCCTTCATTTCCGGCGACAGCGCGTGGATCGCGTCGGCCGCCAGCACCTGCTTCGGCGGCTGGAAGCGGCTGTCGTCGAACAGCCCCGGCGGCAGCGCCACCGTGCGCACGCCGGCGCAGGCGCTCAACATCAGAACAATGAACAATATCGACAGCCGTTTCATCATCGTCTCCCCAGCGTCAGGCCAGTATCCTCCGGCCGGCCGCTGCTGTCAAAGAGACGGCAGGGAAGGCCGCGTCAGCCCGGGCGCTGCGGGTTGACGGGCCGGTTGCCGGCGTCGAAACGCTCGGCCACCAGCACGTCGTCGATGCCGAGGGTGGCCAGGGCGTCGCGCACGTCGTCCACTTCGAGCTGCAGGTCGCTGCCCAGGTCGAACGGCCGCTCGCCGCTGGCCAGCAGCGTGTCGCCGGCCATCAGCTGCACGCGCAGCACCATCTCGCCGCCGGCATCGGCCGGCGCGATCACGGCCGTCACGGGCCCTTCGTGCGCAGCGAGGGCTTCGTTCAGGCCCGCCATCAGCGCCAGCATGGCCTGCTCCGCCATGCCCTGCTGGCGCGCGCCGAAGAACAGGTCCTGGTAGAGGAAGTTCAGCTGCAGCGAAGCGGCCCGCTCGCCCGTGGCCAGGCAGCGTGCCACCAGCGGCGCGGCGTGCTCGGTCCACTGGCGGTAGCGCTCCATGCGCGCGGCGAAATAGGCGTCGGCGGCGGCTTCGCCTTCCGGCACCTGGTAGAACGGGTCGTCGGCGCGCTTCAACGCGAAGCCCACCAGGAAGCGCAGCTCCACCGCCTCGTCGTCGGAACCGAAGCCGGCCGGCTGCCAGCCGCCGATGCTGCGCAGCAGGGCAGGCGCCTCGCTGACCTTCTTGTCCGTCAGCGCGGCGGCGGCCTCGCGCGCCATCGCGTTCAACTGGCCGTAGGTGATGCGCGCCGCTTCCTCGGCGTCGTAGGCGTGGCGCACCAGCACGATCTTGGCCCGTTCGCTTTCCAGGCCGCCCGTGCGGAAGCTCGCCAGCAGCGCGTCGTACGCCTCCTCGTCCTGGAAGCCTTCCGCTTCGACCAGGCCGCCCGTGCTGTGCACGAACAGGGGAATGGCGAAAGCGTCGATTTCCTGCACCGGCGCATTGTCGCGGCGCAGTTGCAGACTGGCGGCCGCTTCCTCGACGGCGGCGCGCAGCAGCTGGTAGGCGCCCACGTCCTCGTGGCTGGCCAGGTCGATGGCGCCGTACAGGATGTCGTCCTTGCCCTGGGCCAGGTAGCGCCGCACGGTGCGGCCGAAGTCGGCGTTCTTGCGCGCCAGCTCGTCCGCCTCGGCTTCGGCTTCCTCCTGCTCGGCGAGGTCCAGCGCCAGGGCGCACAGGGCGGCGATCAGCACTTCTTCCTTTTCCTCGGCGGGAGGGGCGGACTTGCGGGGGGCGGGGCGTTTATTCTTGGGCATGATGGAACCGGCGCGGATTGGAGTGGCGCCGATTCTAACCGATCGGGCAGGGCCGATCAGTGATGCTCGATATGGAAGGTCTCGTGCAGCTCGTCGAGCAGGTCCTCGGCCTCGTCGGCTTCCAGGCCCAGGTGGCGGCAGGCCGGCTCGCCGCCCTTTTCCCATTCCATCGACGCGCCGTTGCCGTGGTAGCGCTGGATGCCCCGTTCGGCCAGCACGGAGGCGGCCACCAGCGAGCGGATGGCGTCGTCGGTGGCTTCGTCTGCCAGAACGGCGTAGTCGTGGTGATGCAGGATGGCCCACGACACGTCCGGCGACAGGCCCCAGTTGCGGGCCAGCAGGCAGCCGATGGCGGCGTGGTTGGTGGCGTGGCGCGCATCCTCGATGGCGGTGAAGCCACGCTCGCCGTCTTCGGCCGCGATGGCCAGCGTGTCGGCGTAGTCCGTGAAGCGGTCCATCAGCAGCGGCACGCCGATGTCGCAGAACAGTCCGAAGGTATGCGAAATGTCCGGCGGGGCAATGCGCAGGCGGCGCGAAATGAACACCAGCGCCTGGGCGCGGCGGGCCGACATGTCCCAGAACTGGTTCAGCGAGCCGTCCTTGCCGTCGATGGCCTGGCGTGCCAGCAGCCCCGTCATCAGGGCCGCGCACTGGTTAATGCCGAGGAAATTGATGGCCTGCTCGACCGACTTGGCCTTGCGGGCGGCGCCGAAGTAGGGCGAGTTCGCCAGTTTCAGCAGCGCACCGGACATGCCGACGTCGTTACCGATGATGCGGGCGATGCGGCGCGGCGACGGGTCGTCCTCCGCCAGTTCCCGCTGCAGGTCCACCAGCAGGCTGGGACGGGGCGGGATGCGGATCGAGCGCAGCAGGGCATCCTCGACCGAGGAGTCCTTGGCGGGGGCGTGAGCTGTCGTCATGATGGTTTGATAGGGACTGCAATGGCGACATTATCGCCTGTTTCGTTGCGGCAATACCATCCTGGGTCAGGAAAATCTTCGATTTCTGTGTCTAAAACAGCCTATCTGCGCGCTTTCGATGGCGAAAAGACAGCCCTATTTGTCAGCTTGCCAATCCCGCCGCGGCTGGCGGGCGCGCCGCCGGGCACGGCCGCGCTAGAATCAATGCATGTCTACCGATTTGTCTACTGTTCTTGCAGGAATCGATTTCGAAGCCCCCGCGCAGGACGTCGCCCGCCTGCTGATCGGGGTCACCGTACTGGTCGACGGCATGGGCGGGCGCATCGTCGAAACGGAGGCGTATGACCGGGAAGACCCCGCGTCGCATGCGTTTTCCGGCCCTACCTTGCGCAATATGGCCATGTTCGGCCCCGCCGCCCACGCCTACGTCTACCGCTCCTATGGCATCCACTGGTGCCTGAACTTCGTCTGCCGCGAGGCCGACCACGGCGCCGGGGTCCTGATCCGCGCCATCGAGCCGGTGCAGGGCCTGGAGGCGATGCGGGCCCGGCGCGGCGTCCTTGAAACGTCGCAGCTGTGCTCCGGCCCCGGCAAGGTGTGCCAGGCGCTGGCCGTCACGCGCGAACACAACGGCCTGTCGCTGGCGGCGCCGCCGTTCCAGCTGCTGCCCCGCACGGAAGAGGTCGAGATCGTCGCCGGGCCGCGCATCGGCATCTCGAAGGCGATGGACGTGCCGTGGCGCTTCGGGCTGGCCGGCTCGAAGCACCTGAGCCGGCCCTTCCGCGCCCTGGCCGCCTGAGTTCCACGTCGGCTCAGGCGTGGCGCCGGGGCCGCCCGGGCCGGGCCATGGCGATGCCGCGCATCGGGCTGGCGGCCGCGCGCCGCTCCACTTCGACGATGCGATGTTTCCCGTCCTTGTCCTCGTCCCCTTCCTCGTCTTCCTCTTCGTCGTCCTCATCGAGGTCGTCGTCGGGATACTGGTGCCCGGCCGGCGCAGCCGCCGCCTGGTCGAACTCGAACACGTCCACCGCGCGCGACAGGTTGATGGCCTGCTCCTGCAGGCTTTCCGCCGCTGCCGCCGCCTGTTCCACCAAGGCCGCGTTCTGTTGGGTCACGTCGTCGATCTGGCCCACCGCCACGTTCACTTCCGAAATGCCCTGCGCCTGTTCGGCGCTGGCCTCGCTGATGCGTTCGATGATGTGATTGACCTGCTGCACCGAGCCGACGATGTCGCCCATGCTGCTGCCGGCCAGGCTGACCGAGGCGGCGCCGTTGTCGATGGTCGTTACCGACGTGGCGATCAGCTCCTTGATTTCCTTGGCGGCGGCGGCCGAGCGCTGCGCCAGGGTGCGTACCTCGGAAGCGACGACGGCGAAGCCGCGCCCTTGTTCGCCAGCTCTCGCCGCCTCCACGGCCGCATTCAGGGCCAGGATATTGGTCTGGAACGAGATGCTGTCGATGACGCCGATGATCTCGACGATCTTGCGCGAGCTGGCGCGGATCGATTCCATCGTCGTCACGGCCTGCGCCACGGCACTGCCTCCTTTCTGCGCCATCGTCGTGGCGGTAGCGGCCAGGCGGCACGCTTCGCGCGCGTTGTCCGCGTTCTGGCGGACCGCCGTCGTCAGGTTTTCCATCGCGCTGGCCGTCTCCTGTAGCGAGCCGGCCTGGCGCTCGGTGCGGTTTGACAGGTCCAGGTTGCCGCTGGCGATTTCATGCGAGGCCGTGTCGATCGACTGCACGGCGCCGCGGATGGTGCGCAGGGTCTGACCCAGGTTGGCGATGCTCTGGTCCAGCACGCGCGCCGTCTCGGCGATTTCGTCCTTGCCGTGGTTGGCCCGGCCGCCCGTCAGCCGGCCTTCGGCCAGGCTGCGCACGACGTCGGCGATGGAGCGGATGTCGCGCAGCAGCACGCTGCGTACCCGCATCGACACCAGCAGCGACAGCACCACCGACAGCAGGCACAGGCCCGTCATCGTCGTGCCCAGCTGGCGAAAGTCGGCGCCCGCTTCGGCGTATGCCGCTTCGCTCAAGGCTTTTTCGCGCGCCGCCAGGCGCACCAGCGCCGCGTCGAGCAGCACGAACTGGCTTTCCGCCTTCTGCATCGAGTTGGTGGCGATGGCCAGGTCCATCTGCGCCATCTCGATGGTTTCGAGCACGCCCTTGCGGTAGGCCGCCAGCGCCGCGGAGGACGCGTCGACCAGCTTGCGCTCTTCCGCGTCGGCCATGCGTCCCAGCCGGCCCAGTTCTTCCTCGACCGCCTGGTGCCGGCCTTTCAGTTCCGCCGTCAGCGCGTCGAGCCGGTTCTTGGCGAAGCTGCCATTGGTCCAGGCCAGCAGCTGGTAGATGTTGGCGTGGGCCTGGCGCGTGTCGCCCGCCACGTCGGCCACGGCTTTCAGGCGCGCCGCGCGCACCTGCACGAGGTTTTCCATCGACGCGTTCTGGCGCACCATGCCGTACCACGCGCAGACGGTGATGGTCACCAGCAGGATCAGCACGACGCCGGGCGCCAGCAAGAGTTTCGGACCGATTCGTAATTTGTTCAGCATGACGACTCCCCGCCAGGGCCCGGGAAACTGCCGCGTCGCCGATGCGCGCGGGCAGTTGGGCCCCGCAATTATTTTTTATAGATGCCCGCTTCCAGCACGACTTCGCCGACGCGCAGGATATAGGTGGTTTTCGGTTCGATCTTGCCGCTGACCGGGTTCTTGTACATGTAGTCGACCCAGCCCTTGCCGCTCTTGGCGGCCAGCTCGATGATCTCGCGGCGGTATTTCTTGCCGCTGGGGTCAGGCACGTCCGTCAGGTCCTTGCCGACGATGGAAGGATTGATGGGGTGGGCAAGCACGATGCCGGTCTTCAGGTCGCGCATGTCGACATACAGCTCGCCCTGGACGAAGTCGGGGTCCTTGGCGGCCAGTTTTTTCATCATTTCGTCCTTGCCGTGCGCCTTGATGAAGGCGGCGCCCCGTTCGGCCATGGCGATGGCGTCTTTTTCGGTCGGTTCGGTGGCGGCAAAAGCGCTTGCCATGGCCAGGCAGGCCAGGCTGCCGATCAGCATTTGTTTCATGACGGTTCCTTAAAAGGGGGTGGTGAGAAGGGGGTGATGAAGTTCTCAGGAGTAATTTACGTCGCGGCCCGCCCCCGGCATTTGCGCTGGCGCAAACTGCCTCATTTCTGTGCGGAATTTGATTTCTGTCGGGATATTGATATTTGGCAACATGACTGAGTTGCCCGATGGATAGCATTGACGTTCTCACCGCCCCGCCCATCAGGAGAACGTCATGACCTCGGAGTTCGCACCCCAGAAGTTCAAGCCTTTCACGCGCCAGAGTATCCGGCAGGCGCGCCAGTGGCAGTCCTTACCCCCGGACCTGCAGGAAGCCGTGCAGGTGGTCTCGCACGTGATGCCGTTCCGGACCAATGAATACGTCATGGACCAGCTGATCGACTGGAACAACGTGCCGGACGATCCCATCTACCGCCTCGTGTTCCCGCACCGCGACATGCTGCCGATCGATGAATACCGCACCCTGCGCGACCTGGTGATGGTCAAGCAGGACGATGCCGCCATCGCCGCCTACGTGCACCAGATCCGCATGCGCATGAACCCCCATCCGGCCGGCCAGATGACCCACAATGTGCCGCGCGTGAACGACGCGCCGCTGCGCGGCCTGCAACATAAATACAACGAGACGGTGCTGTTCTTCCCCAGCTCGGGCCAGACCTGCCACGCCTACTGCACCTTCTGCTTCCGCTGGCCGCAATTCGTCGGCATGGACGACATGAAGTTCGACGCCAAGGAAACGACGGAGCTGGTGTCGTACCTGAAAAACCACAAGGAAGTCACGGACGTGCTGATCACGGGCGGCGACCCGATGATCATGAATACCCGCTCGCTGGCCGAATTCATCGAGCCGCTGCTGGCACCGGAACTGGCGCATATCCAGAACATCCGCATCGGCACCAAGTCGGTGGCGTATTGGCCACAGCGCTTCGTCACCGACCGCGATTCAGACGACCTGCTGCGGCTGTTCGAGAAGGTGGTCGCCTCCGGCAAGAACATGGCCATCATGGGCCACTACAACCACGCGGTCGAGCTGCGCCAGGAGATCGCCCAGAAGGCCGTCAAGCGCATCGTCGGCACCGGCGCCACCTTGCGCATGCAGGGCCCGCTGATCCGCCACATCAACGAAGACCCGCACAGCTGGGCCGAACTGTGGCGCACGGGCGTGCGCCTTGGCGCCATCCCGTACTACATGTTCGTCGAGCGCGACACCGGCCCGCGCGAATACTTCCAGCTGCCGCTGGCGCGCGCGCACGAGATCTTCCAGCAGGCCTACCAAATGGTGTCGGGCCTGGCGCGCACGGTGCGCGGCCCGTCGATGAGCGCCTTCCCCGGCAAGGTCGCCATCGACGGCGTCGTGACCATCAACGGCGAGAAGCTGTTCGCCCTGCAGTTCCTGCAGGCGCGCAATCCGGACTGGGTGCGCAAGCCCTTCTTCGCCAAGTACGATCCCGAGGCGACCTGGCTGGATCACCTGAAACCGGCCTTCGGCAAGGAGAAGTTCTTCTTCGAGGAAGGCGGCACGCCGGACCATGCGCCGCACGACGCGGCCACCCTGCGCAAGGTGATTCCGATCGCATCCAAGCGCGAGGCCTGCGCTACCCACGGCAACGCGGCATAGGCCATGGGCAGCGCACTTCCGAGGCATGACTGCGGCGCGGACCCGGTGGCGTCGGGGACACGAACCGGCGTGGAATGCCCGGTGGTGCCGCTCGCCATCGCCAGCGTGCCCGCCGTGGCCGATCCGGCGGCCAAACCGGTGCCTGGCCCGCCGCCGGCCGGGGCCCGGTGGAGCGGGCGCCAGTACGTGCCGGGCGAGCTGTCCGGCGTGGCCGTGCTGTGCCTCGTCTTCATTCCGTACGCGCTTGGCCACTATCTGTCATGCCTGCTGCGCACGGTGAACGCGATCCTGGCGCCGCAGCTGATGGCGGCCGCCGCGCTGACGCCGGCCAACCTGGGCCTGCTGACCAGCGCCTACTTCTTCGCCTTCGCGCTGGCCCAGTTGCCCGTCGGGCTGGCGCTGGACCGCTACGGCCCGCGCCGCGTGCAGTTCGTCATGCTGCTGGTGGCCAGCGTCGGTACGCTGGCCTTTGCCGGCAGCCAGACCTTCACGCAGATGCTGGCCGCGCGTACCTTGATGGGACTGGGCCTGGCTGGCTGCTTCATGGCGGCGGTGAAGGCCGTGTCGACGTGGATCGCGCCGGCCAAGCTGCCGTCCGTGCAGGGCTACCTGATCGCCGCCGGCGGCCTGGGCGCGGCGTCGGCCACCTTGCCGGTGCGGCTGTTCTTGCAACTGGCCGACTGGCGCTGGCTGTTCATCTGGCTGGCCGCCGGTTGCGCCATCGCCGGCCTGCTGATCCTGCTGCTGGCACCGACCCCGCCGGCCGCGCCGCACAAGCGCTTCGACCGCAAGGCCCTGCTCGACGTCTACCGTCACCCGGTGTTCCGCGAGACGGCGATGCTGGTGCTGATTCCGCACACGGTGTTCTTCGGCCTGCAGGGCCTGTGGATCGGCCGGTGGCTCACCGACGTGGGCCGCTTTCCGGAGCAGAGCGTGGCGTGGCTGCTATACCTGGGCATGGCCGCCGTGATCTTCGGTGCCATCTCCGTCGGCATGGTGACGGAATGGGCCGCCAGGCGGGGCGCCGACGCGATCACCGTGGCCGGTGTCGGCGTGTCGCTGTTCCTGGTGGTGCAGTGCGGCTTCCTGCTGGGGTTCAAGCCCAGCTTCGCCTTGCTGTCCGTGCTGTTCACCTTGATCGGGACGATTACCGGCATCGAGTACACCATCGTCGCGCAGGCCATGCCGCCGGCGCTGACGGGACGTGCGTCGACCTGCCTGAACCTGCTCATTTTCACGGGCGCCTTCATCGTGCAGGCGGGCTTCGGCGAGATCGTCGGGCTGTGGCAGCCGGATGCCTCGCACCACTATCCGGCCAGTGCCTATCAGGCCGCGTTCGGCGCCGTGGTGCTGCTACAGCTGCCTGGCATTGCGTGGTTTGTCTGGCGCCGCCGCAGGGTCGTCGCGCGGAACACTGTAGAATCTGCTTTTTGACAGATGCAGTGTGTGGGAGAAAAAATGAAATTGGTTCGTTACGGCCGTATCGGCAAGGAGAAGCCTGGCCTGATCGATGATGAAGGCAAGCTGCGTGACCTGTCCGGCGTGATCGGCGATATCGGCGGCGCGAACCTGTCGGACAAGGCACTGCGCAAGATCGCCAAGATCGCGCCGGACACGCTGCCGCTGGTGCGCGGCAATCCGCGCTTCGGCGTGCCCGTCGCCGGTGTCGGCAAATTCATCGGCATCGGCTTGAACTATGCCGACCATGCAGCCGAATCGGGTCTGCCGATTCCCACCGAACCGATCGTGTTCATGAAGGCGACCAGCAGCCTGTCCGGCCCGGACGACGACATCATGCTGCCGAAGGGCTCGAAGAAAACGGACTGGGAAGTGGAACTGGGCGTCGTCATCGGCACGCGCGCGCGCTACGTCAGCGAAGCGGATGCCGAGAAGTACATCGCCGGCTACTGCGTCGTCAACGACGTCTCCGAGCGCGAGTACCAGCTCGAACGGGGACCCCAGTGGGACAAGGGCAAGGGCTGCGACACCTTCGGCCCCGTCGGCCCGTGGCTGGTCACGCGCGACGAAGTGTGGGACCTGGACGACCTGGACCTGTACCTCGAAGTGAACGGCAAGCGCATGCAGACCGGCAGCACGGCGACGATGATCTTCAAGGTGCCGCAGCTGGTCAGCTACCTGTCGCAGTTCATGACCCTGGAACCGGGCGACATCATCGCCACCGGCACGCCGCCCGGCGTCGGCATGGGCCGCACGCCCAAGCGCTTCCTGAAAAAAGGCGACTTCCTGCGCCTGGGCATCGCCGGCCTGGGCGAGCAGCAGCAGGAAGTCATCGGCTTCCAGCAGTATTGAAACATTTCCCGGAAAATGGGGACAGACCCCATTTTCCGGGCAACTCCATCATGCCGGCCGGATCGATTCCAGCGCCCGCGCCAACCCGTCCGACAGCCGCGCCACGATCTGCCCCAGGTCCGCTTCGGTGGCGATGAAGGGCGGGGCCAGCAGGATGTGGTCGCCCCGGCGGCCATCGACCGTCCCCCCCATCGGATACACCATCAGCCCGCAGTCCATCGCCTTCTGCTTCACCGCCGCGTGCAGCTTCAGGTCCGGGTCGAAAGGCCGCCTGGTGTCGCGGTCCTGCACCAGTTCCAGTCCTAAGAACAGCCCGCGGCCTCGGATGTCGCCCACGTTCGGGTGGGCGCCGAAGGCGTCGCGCAGCATGCGGCGGAATGTCGCGCCTCGCACCGTCACGGCGCCGAGCAGGCAGTCGCGCTGGATCACCTTCTGCACGGCCAGCGCGGCGGCTGCGGCCACGGGGTGGGCGTTGTACGTGTGCCCGTGCTGGAACACGCCGCTGCCGGCGCGCAGGCGCTCGACGATGTGGTCGCGCGCCAGCACGGCTCCCACCGGCTGGTAGCCTGCCGCAAGGCCCTTGCCGAGGGTGACGATGTCCGGCACCACCCCTTCCTGTTCGATCGCGTACAGGGTGCCCGTGCGGCCCATGCCGCACATGACTTCGTCGGCGATGAACAGCATGCCGTACTTGTCGCACAGCGCCCGCACGCCCTTGAAGTAGCCGGGCGTGGGCGGCACCGCGCCCAAGGTCGCGCCCACCACCGGTTCGGCGCAGAAGCCGATCACGTTCCTCGGTCCCACGTCGAGGATCTTCTGTTCCAGTTCCGCCAGCAGGTCGGCCGTGTACTGGTTGACGTCCTGCCCCGCCGGACGCTCGCGGTATTCGTAGCAGGGCGACACGCGCGCCACGTCCATCAGCAGCGGCTCGAAGGGCTTGCGGCGCCACTCGTTGCCGCCCAGCGCCAGCGCGCCCAGCGTGTTGCCGTGATAGCTCTGGCGCCGCGCCAGGAAGACGCGCCGTTCCGGCTCGCCGCTTTCGACGAAATACTGGCGCGCCAGCTTCAGCGACGTCTCGATGGCTTCCGAACCGCCCGACACGAGGTAGACGTGATTCAGGTCGCCCGGTGCATCGGCCGCCAGGCGCGCGGCCAGTTCCTCGGCGACGTCGGTGGTGAAAAAGCCCGAGTGGGCGTAGGCTGTCGTCTTCAACTGCGCCTGCATGGCCGCCAGCACGTCCGGATGGCTGTGGCCCAGCGACGACACGGCCGCGCCGCCGCTGCCGTCCAGGTAGGTCTTGCCTTCGCCGTCGCGCACATACATGCCGAAGGCGCAGACGGCGGAAGGCGGGGTTTGACGCAGGTTTCTATGGATGAGTTGGGTCATGGGAGGTCTCTTTTTTCAGGTGTTGACGATCGACAATAGCCTGCGCCCCCCACGCCCACTTTGATTTTTCCCTTGCCCTATGCGAATATTTCCCTCATGACAGATCGCCTCGGCCCCATCCCCTTCGACAGCATGACGCCCGCGCAACAGGCTGCCGCCCAGACCGTCATCGACGGCCCACGCGGTGCCCTGTATGGCCCGTTCGTACCCCTGATCCGCAGTCCCGAACTGATGCTGGCGGCGCAGCAGATGGGCGAGTACCTGCGCTACCGCAGCGCCATCGGCACGCGCCTGTCCGAGCTGGCCATCCTGGTAACGGCGCGGCACTGGAACCAGCAGGTGGAGTGGGCCATCCACGCGCCCATCGCTGCCAGGGAGGGCATCGCCCAGCACGTGATCGACGCCATCGCGGCACGCCGCGCGCCCGAAGGCCTGCGGCCGGACGAGCAGGCGGTCTACGATTTCTGCAGCGAGCTGCAACGGAACAAGGGTGTCGCGGATGCGACCTATGCCGCCGCGCTGGACCTGTTCGGCGAGCACGGGGTGACGGATCTGATGGGATTGAACGGCTACTACACGTTCCTGGCGATGGTCATGAACGCGGCGAGGTCAAAGGTGCCGCCATCGACGGCGGCACCGCTGCCGGAGTAAATACTGCCGGCGACTACGCCAGCACCTTCTTCAGCCAGGCGCCGATGTGCACGATCTCTTCCTGGCACAGCGAATGCTGCATCGGGTACTCGTGCCATTCCACCTGGTAGCCCAGCGACTGCAGCAGGTCGCGCGAGGCGACGGCGCGCTGCACGGGAATGACGGGGTCCATGCGGCCGTGCACGAGGAAGATCGGCGTCTGCTTCGAGGCCTCGGTACGCTCCGCGGCGACCTTGTCGGCCAGCGGCACGTAGCCGGAAAGGCACATCAGGCCCGCCAGCTTTTCCGGATGGCGCAGGCCTGCCTGCAAGGTCATCGCGCAGCCCTGCGAGAAACCGGCCAGCACGATGCGGCTGGCGGGAATGCCGCGCGCCTTTTCGCGGGCAATGAGAGCTTCAACCGCCACCTGCGACGCGCGCAGGCCTTTTTCGTCTTCCTGGCGGCCAAGGTCCGTGTGGACGATGTCGTACCAGGCGCGCATCACGTAGCCGCCGTTGATCGACACGGGCATCGTGTTCGCATGGGGGAAGACGAAGCGAATGCCGGGCAGGCCCGAGAGGTCCAGTTCATCGACGACGGGGACGAAGTCGTTGCCGTCCGCGCCCAGGCCGTGCAGCCAGATGACGGCGATTTCCGGCTTGTCCGAGGTGCACACTTCGATGTTCTGTAACAGGTCGCTCATGGTTTCCTAGGGTTTCAGATGCGTTTCAAGGGTGCGGGGGCAGGGCGCACGGCCGACTTGGGCCGGAACGCCTGGCACACGGCCGCGTCGGTTTCGATATAGGGGCCGCCGATCAGGTCGATGCAATAGGGGACGGCGGCGAAGATGCCGGCGACGAGCTGCTTGCCGTCCGCATCCTTCAGGCCTTCCAGCGTTTCCTTGATCGACTTCGGCTGGCCCGGCAAATTCATGACAAGGGCGGCGTGGTCGGCACTTTCGCGGATCACGGCCACCTGGCGCGACAGGATCGCCGTCGGCACGAAGCGCAGGCTGATCTGGCGCATCTGCTCGCCGAAGCCGGGCATTTCCTTGGTGCCGATGGCCAGCGTGGCCTCTGGCGTGACGTCGCGCCGCGCCGGGCCGGTGCCGCCGGTGGTCAGCACCAAATCGCAGCGGACCGTGTCGACCAGGTCGACCAGGGTCGATTCGATGACGGCACGCTCGTCCGGGATCAGGCGCGTCTCGATCCGGAAGCTGGTGGTGATGGCGCTATTGAGCCATTCCTCCAGCGCCGGAATGCCCTGGTCCTGGTAGACGCCGCCGCTGGCGCGGTCGGAGATCGAGACGAGGCCGATCAGCAGCTCGCGCGCCGTGGCCCCGTCCTTCACGTCATTCGTCATCGCGGTCCTCGTGCCGGTCCTCGTAGTCATCGCCGTCTTCGTCCTCATCGCCGGTGTCGCCGGCGGCGGCCTTGGCGGCGGCGCGGGCCTTGGCATCGAGGTCCTTCAGGATCTGGAAGATCTCGCGGTAGGCCTTGGGCGGCTTGTGCTCGGCCTGTTCCTTGCGGGCGTTGCGGATCAGGGTGCGCAGGTGCTGGCCGTCCAGTTCCGGGTATTCGCCCAGCAGGGTGGTCAGGGCCTTGTCGTCGGCCAGCAGCTTCTCGCGGCGGCGTTCCAGCGCGTGCAGCGCGGCCGTATCGGCCTTTGATGCGCCCTTCCAGCCTTCGATGGTGCGCACGATGACGGCCACTTCCTCGTCCGACAGGGAACGCATCTTCTTGCCCACGTATTGCAGCTGGCGGCGGCGACCCTCGTGGTTCTTGATGTTCTGGCATTCCAGAATGGCATCCTTGACGTCGTCCGGCATCTCCATGCGCTTGACGCGGTCGCGCGGCTGGTCGACCAGCTCATGTCCCAGCGCCTGCAGGGCGTCGGACTGGCGTTTCAGTTCGGTTTTGGAAGGGCGCTCGTACTCTTGTTCGAACTCGGTGGACTGGAAGCCGACGGCACCCCGGTTTGCATTTGGCATGATATGGACGGCGCACCGCGAAAGCGCGCCTGTAAAAACGGTAAACGGCTGCTATGATAACTGTTTTAACGCTTGGACCACCAAAACACCCCATGAGCGACTCCCACTTCACCCACAGCCAGGATCAGTTGAAACAGCTTGCACAGGACGTTCTGGCCTATGCACGCGAGAAGGGCGGCACCGATGCCGCCGTCGAGATCAGCGAAGGCAGCGGGTTGTCGGTGTCGGTCCGCAAGAGCAAGATCGAGACGATCGAGCAGAACAAGGATAAGGGCCTGGGCGTCACGGTCTTCGTCGGCATGAAGCGCGGTAACGCCTCCACGTCCGACTTTTCCGCCGCCTCGCTGCGCGCCACCGTGGAAGCGGCGTACAACATCGCCCGCTTCACGGCCGACGACGATTGCGCCGGCCTGGCCGAAGAGGAGCTGTTGGAAAAGAATCCGCGCGACCTCGAACTGTTCTACCCATGGGACATCACCACCGAGCAGGCCGTGGAACTGGCGCAGCGCGCCGAGGCGGCATCGTTCGCCGTCGATCCGCGCATCACCAACAGCGAAGGCGCCGGCGTGCACGTGCAGCAGTCGCACTTCGTGTCGGCCAACTCGCGCGGCTTCATGGGCGGTTATCCCTATTCGCGCCACACGCTGTCTGCCACGCCGATCGCCGGCAAGGGCGCGCACATGCAGCGCGACGACTGGTACACCTCGGTGCGCGATCCGAAGAAAATGGCCACGCCCGAAGCGGTGGGCCGCTACGCCGCCGAACGTGCGCTGGCCCGCCTGAACGCGCGCCAGATGACGACGCGCACCTGCCCCGTGCTGTTCGAGGCGCCACTGGCCGCGGGCATCCTGGGCGCCTTCGTGCAGGCCACGTCGGGCGGCGCGCTGTACCGCAAATCGACCTTCCTGCTCGATACCCTGGGCAAGGCCGTGTTCCCCGACCATATCCAGATCAACGAAGACCCGCACGTGGTGGGCGGCATCGGCTCGGCCCCGTTCGACGAGGAAGGCGTGCGCACGCAGTACCGCGACGTCGTCAAGGACGGCATCCTGCAGGGCTACTTCCTGTCGACCTATTCGGCCCGCAAGCTGGGCATGCAGACCACCGGTAACGCGGGCGGCTCCCACAACCTGTCGATGACGTCGACCCTGACGCAGGCGGCGGACGACTTCGCCGGCATGCTCAAGAAGATGGGCACGGGCCTGCTGGTCACGGAACTGATGGGCCAGGGCACCAATTACGTGACCGGCGACTATTCGCGCGGCGCCTCCGGCTACTGGGTCGAGAACGGCATCATCCAGTACCCGGTCGAGGAAATCACGATCGCCGGCAACATGAAGGAGATGTTCCAGCAGATCGTCGGCATCGGCAACGACGTGCTGGTGCGCGGCACCAAGCAGACCGGCTCGATCCTGATCGAGAAGATGGTCGTCGCGGGGAACTGACCTTTCCCATTTTTCTGATTGCCAGTTTTATAGCGTTTCCCTACACTGTCTCCAGCAGTAACGTTTTCCGAGCGTAAAAAAATATCCCCAGGAGACAAACGTATGGAACGTCGTTCATTCATCACCAAGACGGCCGCCGGCGCGGGTGCCGGCATCATTGCCGCGCCCGCCCTGGCCCAGGCCCAGCCGACCATCAACTGGCGCCTCGCCTCCAGTTTCCCCAAGTCGCTCGACACCATCTTCGGCGCCTCCGACATCTTCACCAAGCGCATCTCCCAGCTCACCGGCGGCAAGTTCAATATCCGCTCGTTCGCGGCGGGCGAGATCGTGCCGGGTCTGCAGGTGATGGACGCGGTCCAGGCCGGTACCGTCGAATGCGGCCACAGCGCCTCGTACTACTACTTCGGCAAGGACGCCACCTTCGCCTTCGACTGCGCCGTGCCGTTCGGCCTGACGTCGCGCCAGCACACGGCCTGGTACGACCAGGGCGGCGGGCGCGAACTGACGCGTGCCTTCTTCAAGGATTACAACATCATCAATTTCCTGGGCGGGAACTCGGGCACGCAGATGGGCGGCTGGTTCCGCAAGGAGATCAAGTCGGTGGCCGACCTGAAAGGCACGAAGATGCGCGTGGCCGGTTTCGCCGGCCGCGTGCTGGAACGCCTGGGCGTGGTGCCACAGCAACTCGCAGGCGGCGATATCTACCCGGCGCTGGAAAAGGGCACCATCGATGCGGCGGAATGGGTCGGCCCGTACGACGACGAAAAGCTGGGCTTCTTCAAGGTGGCGCCGTTCTACTACGCGCCGGGCTGGTGGGAGCCGTCGGCCTCGTTCTCCTTCTACGTCAATATCAAGGAATGGGAAAAGCTGCCGAAGGAATACCAGGCCGCCATCGAAGTGGCCAGCTATGAGGCGCATGTGGGCATGCAGGCCGAATACGACGTGAAGAACCCGACGGCGCTGGCGCGCCTGTTGAAGAACGGCGTCAAGCTGCGCAACTATCCGAAGGACGTGATGGACGCCTGCTTCAAGACTGCGACCCAGGTGATGGACGAGGAAGCGGCCAAGAACGCCAAGTTCAAGAAGATCTACGAACCCTGGAAGCGCTTCCGCCAGGACCAGAACCAGTGGGCTTCGGTGGCCGAGGCAACCATGCAGAACTACCTGATCAGCGCCGGGCGGGCGCCGAAATAAGCAGCGTCCCCATGCCATGACAGTGCCCCGCATGCGGGGCACTTTTCATTTCCGCGCCTATTTGCACAAGCCGCTGCGCGGCACCCCGCAGGCAATCAAGCTGCCCACGTCCGGATTGGGCAGGTAGCCCAGGTGCGCGTCGAGGGGATTTTCCAGCCAGCCGAAATACGTTCTTGCATTCGACACCAGCACGTTGTGCACCTGCGCGCCCTGGGCCCGGTAGCGTTCCGGCGGCAAGGTGTACGACAGCAGGTCGTTCGGATCGGTGAAGGCGATCAGCACCAGCGGGCCGCCTGCCGGCGTGCGGCGTTCACGGGCCGGTTCCCCGCGCTTCTGCAGGAGCCGCAGCAGGCTGTCCGGCGGCGCTGCCTGCATCGCCAGGCTGCTGCCCGACTGCGGCACCTGTTCGGCCGTGTGCAGCAGGGGAATCTGGTTGGCGGCCATGATCAGGTAAGCCATCCTTTCCACGTCGCGCTGCGCGGCCTGGGCCGCGCGGCTGCCCGCCGCTTCCTCGCTCATCGCCAGCAGGGTGTCGAACAGGATCTTGCTGCCCAGGCTTTCCGAGATCACCACCAGCGGCGCGGCCGGGTCGGCGCCTTCCGTGGCGGCCAGGATGGCATCGCGCATGCGCGCCTGGATTTCCCGCCGCGCCACGCCCTGATAGATCAAGGCATCGGGCAGGCAGTCGTCCACCAGCCAGTCCTTGACCTGGGCGTTAAGGCGCGCCCGCTTGGCGGGGAAGGGCGGGGTGCCGGTGCAGATGGCCGATTTATCGGTCTGGTCGTAGCACAGCTGCTGCTTGATCGGCGTCGTCAGGCCGGACCAGATCAGCGACTTGACCTGCAGGGTGCCGTGCGGCGTGGCGATGGTGGCGGGGATGATTTCGATGCCGCTGACGCCGGCCCGGCTGCGTGGCGCGCTGGTATTAGCCGCCAGTTGCGCGGCCAGGGTCGCCACCGTGTCCGATGCCCAGCTGGCATCGTGGGTGCACATGCCGTGCACCAGCAGCACGTCGGCGCGCTTGTTCCCGGCGCGGGCGGCGAAGTCGATCAGGCCGGGGAAGCGGGTGTCCGGCTCCATGAACTGGGGCGGGCGGTAAGGCATCGTGCAGCCGGCCAGCAGGGCCAGTGCCGCAAGGGCGGCGGCGGCGGAGGTACAAGAGGAGCTGTAAACCGAAGTGCGCATGATCGTCTCCAGGTGGTCTTGTCATCGCTCTACTTTGCAAGCATCGATGCGCCCGGCGCTGCGCTCGCGCAAACCTGCGGGGTCCAACGTTCGATCCTGATCACCGGACCGTCGTCACCCTCGTCGTCGGATCGAGATTGCGGGCGAAACGCACGATCGAATCGGTCGTGATGGTGTCGATATGACCCGTCATGCGGCGGTCGAACGGATGATCGTCGAAGGCCACGTTGGCGCGGAACATGCGCGCACCCAGCCGCGTACCCGAGCGGATGCGCAAGGTGATCGGCGCGAAGCCGGCCTTTTTGAGCCAGGCCTGGGCCTCGGCGCGGGTCTCGACCTGGCCGGCCGGCGCGCTGGCGGCGGCGTAGGTCTCCAGCACCCACTGGTTCGAGTTCTGGTAGCGCGTCGAGAAGGCGTACGACAGCATGTTGTACTGCGGCTCGTGCAGGCGGCGCGCCGTGCGGCTCGTGACCAGCTGGGCCAGGCGCGCCTGCGTGTCCGCATTGGGCACGACGATCTCCGCCTCGTAGCGGAACAGGCCGGACATGAAGAAGTTGCCCAGGCCCTCGTTGTACAGGTTCGACGACGCCGTGCCGCACTCGTTCAGTTCATGCACGACGGTCCAGCGGCCTTCCGGATGGTCGCGCACGACGATGCCCATGTGCGAATAGGTCAGGCCATATTTGCTCAGGTCCTGGCCCACGCGCGAGATCAGCGCCACCTGCGCGCCGCTGGCGTCGAGCGTGGCGAAGGTCTTCTGCGCCAGGTCCATCGACTTGACGGCATCGTCGACCGGCATCGGGTTTTCCTCGCAGGAGCGGCCGGCCCACGCGGGCGTGGCCAGCACCAGGCAGGCAATCAACAACAGGCGTTTCATCAGACCTTGACCTCCGAATGGTGCAGCAGCACCTTGCCCAGTTCATTCGGGATAAAGGCCAGTACCTTGCCCGAAGCGACCAGCAGGTGGCCGGTGGCGCTGGCAACCACCTCCAGCGCGGCGCCCGTACCGACGGACAGCCCGTGCGCCATCTTGCCGGAGAACTGCACGGTGGCGCGGCTGCCGTCCGCCACGTTCCTGACGACGACCTCGATGCCTTCGCCCACGGTCTTGACCGATTCCACCACCACGCTGCCGGCGCCGCCGACGGTGACGATGGAGCCCAGCACGACGAGGCCGGACAGGTAGCTCAAGCCTTCCGACCCGGCCGACGGATTGACCGCCTGGGCCGGCGCGGCCGCCAGGTTGAGGGACGCCAGCATCAGCGCGCAAGCAATCGAACGTTTCATCGGCACTCCCCGAAAATCATCACGCCGCGATCATCGCCCGAGCCGCCCATTTGCGCAATGCCCCCGATGCAGCTAGCAGATTGCCAGTGACTTGTTGCTTCAAAACCGGTCGGCTCGCCGCAGCGGTCAGACACCTGATTGCCGATCGCTGGCCGATCAGTTGGCCGGCTTGCTGCGCAGCAGCGCCTTGCCCGCTTCGTTGGGGATGAAGGCGATGGCCTTGCCGGACATGACGAGCATATGGCCCGTCGAACTGGCGACCACCTGCAGCACGGTGCCGGTCGCGATCGACAGTTCCTTGGCCGCCTTGCCCGTGATGCGCACGGTGGCCTTGCTGGCGTCGACGGCGTTCTTGAGCACCAGCTCGATGCCGTCGCCGACCTTGTCGACGCTGACCACGATCAGGCTGCCGCCGACCAGGCTGGCGACCAGCGAGCCGGCCACCACGTAGCCCGACGCTTCGGCGGAAGCATGCGACGGTGCCGAGGCATCGGCGGCGGCGGGACCGGTTACGGTGAAGGCAACGGCGAAGAGGGCGGCGAGCAGCTTGATTTTCATGGCGGTGATCCTGGGTGGTGGTCGGTAAGTGCATGCATCATCGCCGGCCCGGCACAAGCTCGCAAGCGTCGCGAGCGGCGTATCTTCCAAGAAAGCTCGTGGTATCATTTTTCGATACTAAACCAGGGAATTTCCAGACATGTCCAGTTCCACGCTGCTGATCGACGCCTTGAAACGCCAATTGAAGGCACGCGGCATCACCTATGCAGCGCTGGCGCAGCGGATCGGCATGTCCGAAGCGAGCGTCAAGCGCATCTTCGCCCAGCGCAATTTCTCGCTGGAGCGGCTCGACGAAATCCTGGCCGTGCTGGACATGGACCTGGTCGAGCTGGCCCACGCCGCGGCCGACGCGCCGCAGCTGATCGCGCAGCTGACATATGCGCAGGAAGAAGAGCTTATCGGCGACCCGCGCCTGCTGCTGGTGGCGGTGGCGGCGCTGAACGAAGTGCCGGTCGAGGCGCTGGTGGCCACGTATCGCATCAGCGAAGCCGAAGCGGTGCAGTGCCTGCTGCGGCTGGACCGCATCGGCTTTCTGGTCCTGAAGCCGAACAACCGGGTCAAGCTGCTGGTGGCGCGCACCTTCGGCTGGATTCCCGATGGCCCGATCCAGAACTGGTTCCGCCAGGAGGCTTATGGCGACTATCTCGATGCCCACTTCAACGGCCCCGGCGAGCTGCTGCGTCTGGTGAGCGTGATGCTGTCGCCAGCTTCCTCGCGCGCGCTGCTGGAGCGGCTGCGCCAGGTGGCCGACGAATTCGCGCGCCAGCACCAGGACGATGCGCGCCTGCCGTACGAAGAGCGCCACGCCGTCACCTTCCTGCTGGCGGCGCGGCCCTGGCTGCCGCAGGCTTTCCAGCAGATGCTGCGCACGTGACGTCGGCCAAATAAAAAAGCCCCGCAACGGCGGGGCTTCCATGGAACGACTCTGCGGCGAGAAATCAGCCGCGCAAGGTGCGCAGCACCGGCTGCAGGATGGCCGCGCCCAGCTTCATCGAGCGGGCACCGCTCCAGCCGTTGACGGGGTCCGGATCGTTGGCGTTGTCCTTGAACGGCATCTCCAGCGTCAGCGCCAGGCAGTCGAAGGCATGGGTGATGTGCGGGGAGCCCATCGTCAGCACTTCCGGCGTGAACGGCGCGTCCGGGTAACCGAACTCGCTCTGGAAGTCCGGGCTGGCGATCTTGAAGTCCTCGATGAACTTGTCCTGCTCGGCCTTCTGCGCCGGCGTGAAGTTCTCCAGCGAGTCGCTGCCGGCCACGAACACGTAGGGCAGGCCTTCGTCGCCGTGGATGTCGAGGAATAGATCGCAGCCCGTTTCCAGCATCTTCTGCTTGACCAGGAAGACTTCCGGCGAGCGCTCCATCGACGGCGTGTTCCATTCGCGGTTCAGGTTCGCGCCGGCGGCATTCGTGCGCAGGTTGCCGCGCACCGAGCCGTCCGGGTTCATGTTCGGCACCACGTAGAACACGGCCTCCTTCAGGCACTGGCTGGCGAACGGGTCGGCCGGGTCCAGCAGCGCTTCGAGCATGCCTTCGACGAACCATTCGGCCATCGTCTCGCCGGGGTGCTGGCGCGCGATGACCCAGACCTTCTTCGGTGCGTCCTCGTCGCCGACGATCAGCATGTTCAGGTCGCGGCCGTCGATGGTGCTGCCCAGGTCGACCAGCTGCGTCAGTGCCGACAGCTGGGCGCTGTCCAGCAGCGACAGGTGGCGTTCCCACGAATACGGCTCGAAGTAGGCGTAGTAGACGCTGTCGTATTCCGGCTCGTGCTCGATCGTCATCACGTCGCCGTCGAAGCTGGTCGGCACGCGGAACCACGTGTCACGGTCGTAGCTGGCGACGGCCTGGTAGTCCTTCCAGCCATCCGGATAGGCGGCCTGGCCGGCATTGAGGAAGTTGATCGTCAGTGGCGTCGAGCGTGCGCCTTGCACGCGGAAGTAGAACCACTGGATGATGTCGGCGTGGGAGTCCTTGCGGATGTTCACATCGATATCGCCGGCGCTGGTAACGCTGACGACGTCGATGGCGCCAGCATCGAACTGGCTGCTGATCTTGATAGACATTGTGTGTCCTGGTTAAATTGGGAGCGTGCGTGACGCGACAGGCGCATGATACCGGCTTTGGCGGCCCGCCGCACCGGCGCCGTGGCCTTTTCGACATCCGCCGGCCGACCCGCTACAATGGGCCGGCGCAGGCGCCTCATCCATATGGCGTCCCACGTCGCCTTGATCGAACCATCATTCGACACCACGAGAACCAGCAGGAGACTTCATGCAACGTCGTTCCTTTCTGAATAAAACCGTCGTCGCCGCTGGCGCCGCCACCATCGCCGCGCCGGCCCTGGCGCAGGTGCAGGCCACCGTCAACTGGCGCCTGGCATCGAGCTTTCCCAAGACCCTGGACACCATCGCCGGCTCGGCCGACCATTTCGTCAAGCGCGTGGCCCAGCTGACGGGCGGGAAGTTCCTGATCCGCCAGTTCGCGGCCGGCGAGATCGTGCCCGGCCTGCAGGTGATGGACGCGGTCCAGGCGGGCACGGTGGAAATCGGCCACACGCCGGCCTATTACTACTTCGGCAAGGACCCCACGTTCGCCTTCGACTGCGCCGTGCCCTTCGGCCTGACGTCGCGCCAGCAGACTGCCTGGTTCGACCAGGGCGGCGGGCGCGAGCTGCTGCGCGAGTTCTACAAGGACTACGGCATCGTCAACTTCATGGGCGGGAACACGGGCACCCAGATGGGCGGCTGGTACCGCAAGGAGATCAAGTCCGTGGCCGATTTGAAGGGGCTGAAGATGCGCGTGGCCGGCTTCGCGGGCCGCGTGATGGAGCGCATGGGCGTGGTGCCGCAGCAGATTCCCGCCGGCGACGTCTACGCCGCGCTGGAAAAGGGCACCATCGACGCGGCCGAATGGGTCGGTCCCTACGACGACGAGAAGCTGGGCCTGGCCCGCGTGGCGCCGTTCTATTACTCGCCGGGCTGGTGGGAGGCGGGGCCGCAGCTGTCCTTCTACGTCAACGCCAAGGAATGGGACAAGCTGCCAAAGCAGTTCCAGGCGGCGATCGAGGCGGCCAGCTACGAATGCCACGTTGTCATGCAGGCCGAGTACGACACGAAGAACCCAGCCGCCCTGGCCCGCCTGATGAAGAACGGTGCCAAGCTGCGCAGCTTCAGCAAGGACGTGATGGACGCGGCCTACAAGCAATCCACCCAGGTCATGGAAGAAGAAGCGGCGAAAAATGCCAAGTTCCGCAAGATCTACGAACCCTGGAAGCGCTTCCGCCACGACCAGAACCAGTGGGCGTCCGTGGCCGAGGCAACGATGCAGAACTACCTGATCAGCGCCGGCCGCAAATAACCCCGTCGCCTACGGCCGGGTTCGTGTCGACTTTCGTGCCTGACCCCGATGTCGACACAGGCTCAGCTGTCGTGATCAGCCCAGCCCGCCAAAGCGGTCATGGAAAGCTTCATGCGCCAGCGGCGCGGCCGGGTCCTCGCGCCGCAGCGCGGCCACGATATGCTCTTCGGCCGCCACATACGACAGCTTGTACAGCTCGCGCGCCAGCTCGAACGCGGCGGCGCCGGGCCACGGTTCGGGCAACAGCTCGACGGGCAGTTGCGGGTCGTGCAGCTGGACGCGGCGGTACGCATGGATCACCAGGGTGCGCACGATAAAGGCCTGTTCGGCCGGCAGTTCGCCCAGCAGCAGCTCACGCAGGGGCGCGAAGCGTTCGACGAAGCGCTCGTAGCCGCTCGCCACTTCTGACAGATCCCATCCCTCGGCCACCAGGTCGCCCAGCGGCTTGCCCTGCACGCCCGGCAGTTGCGCGGCCTGCACGACATACACTTTTCCTCGCAAGTCCAGGCGCCCGAGCAAATCGTCCAGCGCGGCCGCGTCGCCGGCCGGGTGCCCCGCGATGCCGGGCGCGATCACGGCGTAGCCCTCCCACACCAGTTCCTTGCGCAGCGCGGCCCGTTCCGTGGCGGAGAGGCCGTTCGTGCCCAGCAGGATGGTCCAGCTGCCGTCCCAGTGCACGCTGGGCGCCGCGTACACGCGCCGGAACGCGCGAGTGAAGCGTTGCATGGCATCAAGCGTGATGGCGTAATTGCTGCGCCGGCCGTCACGCTGCGCGCCCAGCCAGCCTTCCTGCGCCAGCCGGAATACGGAGGTGCGCAGCAGCCGGTCGTTGATGCCGAACGGCGCCGTCAGCTCGATCAGGCTGCCCAGCCAGGCCAGGCCGCCATGGGGCACGACGGCATCGCCAAAGATGGTCATCACCAGGGACTTGGAGCGGGGTGGGTCGAGCGTCAGGGACTGGTCGATCCAGTCGGTGAGGGTGGTGGGCGTGCGCATGGGCATATTGTAAGCGGCCCAATCCCGCGCTCAACAGGATACGGAAAAATAAAGTGACACAAAAAAACCGTAGTCAAAGCGGAATTCGTATCGTATTATGTGTCGAACGAGGAAGCGAACCCCGAGGAGACAGCATCATGTATGCACAAATGGTGGAAACCGGCCTGAAGAATGTCCGCACGGCGGCCGACATGGGCGACGAAGAGCGCGCCTTCCAGGACCGCATCGACGCCGGCATCAAGATCGAGGCGAAGGACTGGATGCCCGAGGCGTATCGCAAGACCCTGATCCGCCAGATTTCCCAGCACGCGCACTCCGAGATCGTCGGCCAGCTGCCCGAGGGGAACTGGGTCACGCGCGCGCCGACCTTGAAGCGCAAGTCCATCCTGCTGGCCAAGATCCAGGACGAAGCGGGCCACGGCCTGTACCTGTACAGTGCCGCCGAAACCCTGGGCGTCTCGCGCGACGAGCTGCTGGCCGCCCTCCACTCGGGCAAGGCCAAGTACTCCAGCATCTTCAATTACCCGACCCTGTCGTGGGCCGACATGGGCGCCATCGGCTGGCTCGTCGACGGCTCGGCCATCATCAACCAGATTCCCCTGTGCCGCTGCTCGTACGGGCCGTATGCCCGCGCCATGATCCGCGTCTGCAAGGAGGAATCCTTCCACGCGCGCCAGGGCTACGACATCATGATGTCGCTGGCCAAGGGCACGCCGGAGCAGAAGGCGATGGCGCAGGATGCGCTGAACCGCTGGTGGTGGCCTTCGCTGATGATGTTCGGTCCGTCGGACGCGGAATCGGTCAACAGCGCCCAGTCGACCCAGTGGCGCATCAAGCTGTTCTCGAACGACGAGCTGCGCCAGCGCATGGTCGACCAGACCGTGCCCCAGGCCGAGTACCTGGGCCTGACGATTCCCGATCCGGACCTGAAGTTCAACGAGGCCACCGGCCACTACGAATTCGGCGAGATCGACTGGAGCGAATTCCACAATGTCCTGAAGGGCAACGGCCCGTGCAACCGCGAGCGCCTGCGCACGCGGGTCAAGGCCTGGGAAGACGGCCAGTGGTTCCGCGACGCGCTGGTCGCCCACGCGGACAAGCATGTGAAAACCAAGGCCGCGGCCTGAGGAGACAACGATGAGCAAGGAATGGCCCCTGTGGGAAGTATTCATCCGCAGCCAGCACGGCCTGGCCCACAAGCACGTGGGCAGCCTGCATGCACCGGATGCGGAAATGGCGATCAATAACGCCCGCGACGTCTACACGCGCCGCAACGAAGGCGTGTCGATCTGGGTGGTGCGCGCGGCCGACATCGTCGCCAGCAGCCCGGCCGACAAGGGCGCGCTGTTCGAGCCGGCCAACAGCAAGGTCTATCGCCACCCCACCTTCTTCCCGATGCCGGAAGAAGTGAAGAACCTGTAGTCGAAGGAAGCGCATGGACGCCAAGACCAACTACCTGCTGCGCCTGGGCGACAACGCCCTGGTGCTGAGCCAGCGCCTGTCGGAGCTGTGCGGCAAGGGCCCCGCGCTGGAAGAAGACATGGCGCTGACCAACGTGGCGCTGGACCTGCTGGGCCAGGCGCGCATGTGGCTGACCTACGCGGGCGAGCTGGAAGGCCGGGGGCGCGACGAGGATGCGCTGGCCTACGGCCGCGACGCCCACGACTTCACCAATGTGCTGCTGGTGGAACAGCCGAACGGCAATTACGCCGACACCTTGATGCGGCAGTTCTTCTTCGATACGTGGCACTACTTCCTGATCGGCGCGCTGACGAAGTCCAGCGACGAGCGCATCGCGGGGATCGCGGAAAAGTCGCTGAAGGAAGTGACGTATCACCTGCGCCGCAGCGGCGACCTGATCGTCCGCCTGGGCGACGGCACCGACATCAGCCACCGCTACGCGCAGAAGGCCGCTGACGAACTGTGGATGTACAGCGGCGAAGTATTCAACTATGACGCCGTCGACGAAGCGATGGTGGAAGCTGGCATCGCACCGCCCGCCGCCCACCTGCGCCAGCAATGGCTGGACCACGTGGCCGACATCTTCGCCGAAGCGACGTTGACGATGCCGCCTGCCGACGCCTGGATGCAGAAGGGCGGCAAGCAGGGACGCCACAGCGAACACCTGGGCTACCTGCTGGCCGAGATGCAGTTCCTGCAGCGCGCCTACCCCGGCGCCGAGTGGTGACATGCAGGCCGCCGCGCAGCTGACGCACGACCAGGTCTGGGCCTGGCTGGCGGCCGTGCCGGACCCGGAGATTCCCGTGATCTCCGTGGTCGACCTGGGCATCGTCCGCGCCGTGCAGGTCACTGGCGACGATGCCGTCAGCGTGACGATCACGCCCACGTATTCCGGCTGCCCGGCCATGCAGGTGATCGAGGACGCGGTACGCGACGCGCTGCGCCAGCACGGCATTGGCCACGTCGACATCGTCACCCAGCTGTCGCCCGCATGGACGACGGACTGGATGAGCGAAGAGGGCAAGGTCAAGCTGAAGGACTACGGCATCGCACCGCCTTCGCAGCAGGCCGGCGACATGCAGGTCATCGACACCAGTGGGCTAAAAAGCGCGCTAAAAAGCGGACTAAAAAGCGGACTGGCCGCCGCGGTGTCGCGCCGCGCCCTGCCACCGCCCGTCGTCGCCTGCCCCCACTGCGGTTCGACCCATACGCAACTCACCAGCCAGTTCGGTTCCACGCCGTGCAAGGCCCTGTACAAGTGCCTGGACTGCCGCGAGCCTTTCGATTACTTCAAGTGCCACTGACACCATGAGCAAATTCCATCCGCTGCCCGTTTCGAAAGTGCACAAGGAAACGCGCGACTGCATCGCCGTCACGTTCGACGTGCCGCCCGAGCTGAAGGGCAGCTTCCAGTATCAGCAGGGCCAGCACCTGACCCTGCGCGCCCTCGTCAACGACGAAGACCTGCGCCGCTCCTATTCGATCTGCTCGGCCGTGCAGGACGGCGCGCTGCGCGTGGCCATCAAGCGCACCCAGGGCGGCGCCTTCTCCACGTGGGCAAACGAGACGCTGCAGCCGGGTGCCGTCATCGAAGTGATGCCGCCGATGGGCCACTTCAACGTGCCGCTGGACGCCGCCAACCGCAAGAACTACCTGGCCTTCGCCGCCGGCAGCGGCATCACGCCGATCCTGTCCATCGTCAAGACCACCTTGCTGACGGAACCGCACAGCCGCTTCACGCTGTTCTACGGTAACCGCGCTTCCTCGTCCGTCATCTTCAAGAACGAGCTGATGGAGCTGAAGGATATCTACATGGAGCGGCTCAACATCGTCTACGTGATGAGCCGCGAGCAGCAGGACATCGAACTCTTCAACGGCCGCATCACGAAGGAAAAAACCCGACAGTTCCTGCAGCACTGGATCGACATCGCCGACTACGACACGGCCTTCATCTGCGGCCCGGAGGACATGATGCAAGGCGTCTCCGAGGCCCTGCAGGAAGCGGGCATGCCGAAGGCGGCCATCAAGGTGGAGCTGTTCGCCGCCTCCATTCCGAAGCACCAGCACAAGCCGCGCGCCCAACTCGACCTGGATGCGGCGCACCAGCTGACGGAAGTGACGGTGATCCAGGACGGCAATGCCGCCACCTTCACGATGGAGAAGGACAAGGAGTCGATCCTGGACGCGGGCCTGCGCGCCGGCCTGGAAATGCGCTACTCGTGCAAGGGCGGTGTGTGCTCGACCTGCCGCTGCAAGGTCGTCGAGGGCAAGGTCGACATGGACGTCAACTATGCGCTGGAAGACTATGAGATCGCGCGAGGCTTCGTGCTCAGTTGCCAGAGCTTCCCGGCCACCGACAAGGTGATCATCGATTTCGACCAGGCCGAGTAATCAATTACTGGGCAAGTACGGAGCAAATACGGAGGAGACAACGATGACCGAACAAAAAACCTACGAAAACATCCTGTTCACCATCAAGGAAGGCGTCGCCCAGCTGACCCTGAACCGGCCCGATAAGCTGAACAGCTTCACGCAGGCGATGCACCTGGAAGTGCGCGACGCCTTCGAGCGACTGCGCGCGGACAAGACCGTGCGCGTGCTGCTGCTGACGGGCGCCGGTCGCGGCTTCTGCGCCGGCCAGGACCTGTCGGACCGCGCCATCGAACCGGGCAGCGGTGCCAAGCGCCCCGACCTGGGCGACTCCGTCGAGCGCTTCTACGCGCCGCTGGTGATGGCCATCAAGGAGCTGCCGATGCCCGTCATCTGCGCCGTCAACGGCGTGGCCGCCGGCGCCGGCGCCAACCTGGCGCTGGCTTGCGACATCGTGCTGGCGGCCAAATCGGCCTCGTTCATCGAGGCGTTCTGCAAGCTGGGCCTGATTCCCGACACGGGCGGCACCTGGCACCTGCCCCGCCTGATCGGCCACGCCCGCGCCATGGGCCTGGCCCTGCTGGGCGAGAAGCTGACGGCCGACCGCGCCGAGCAGTGGGGCCTGATCTGGAAGGCGCTGCCGGACGAGACGCTGATGACGGAAGCGCTGGCGATGGCCGAGCACTTCGCCTGCGCGCCCACCAAGGGCCTGGCGTTCACGAAGCGGGCCATGCAACTGAGCTATGCCAACAGCCTGCCCGACCAGCTCAAGCTGGAAGGGGAGATGATGCGCGAACTGGGATACAGCCACGACTACCGCGAAGGCGTGGACGCTTTCATCAACAAACGCACACCGCACTTCAAGGGGGAATGATGGCAGCGCTCCAGCCAGGCAGTATCGTCGCCGTCATCGGCAGCGGCGCAATGGGTTCCGGCATCGCCCAGGTGGCGGCCGCCGCTGGCCACACCGTCAAGCTGTACGACACCCGCCCGGATGCGGTGGCGATCGCGCTGGCCGGCATCGGCAATATCTACAGCAAGCTGGCCGACAAGGGCAAGATGACGGGCGCCGAAGCGGCGGCCGCCCGCGCCCGCGTGCATTCCGTCGCCAGCCTGGCCGACGTGGCCGACGCGGCGCTGGTGGTGGAAGCCGTGGTCGAGGACCTCGACGTCAAGCGCGGCCTGTTCGCCGAGCTGGAAGGCATCGTTGGCGACGATGCTATCCTGGCCACGAACACCTCGTCGATTTCCGTTACGGCCATCGGCGCCAAGCTGCGCCGCCCGGAACGCCTGGTCGGCATGCATTTTTTCAATCCCGTGCCGCTGATGCAGCTGGTGGAAGTCATCAGCGGCGTGGCCACCGAAGCGGCCGTCGCGCAGACCGTCTACGACACGGCCGCCAGCTGGGGGAAGAGCCCCGTGCACGCCAAGTCGACCCCGGGCTTCATCGTCAATCGCGTGGCGCGGCCGTTCTATGCCGAGGCGTGGCGGCTGCTGCAGGAGCAGGCCGCCGATGCACCCACCATCGACGCCGTGCTGCGCGAGGCGGGCGGTTTCCGCATGGGGCCATTCGAGCTGATGGACCTGATCGGCCATGACGTCAATTTTTCCGTCACGCGCTCCGTGTTCGATGCCTATTATTGCGACCCGCGCTTCACGCCGTCCGTGCTGCAGCAGGAGCTGGTCAACGCCGGCTACCTGGGCCGCAAGACGGGCCGGGGCCTCTACCCTTACGGTGCCGACCACACGCCGCAGCCGGTCGCTACCGAGGCGGCCCAGCCACGGCCGGAGTACGTCGGCCACAGCCTGGAACCAGGGGCGGACGGCCGCCTGACTGCCGCCATGCTGGCCCGCTTCAAGGCCCAGGGCATCGACGTCCACACGCGCAATTCCAGCGAAGGGCACCAGCACCGCGAGGCGCCGGCCTTCCACTGCAACGGCGCCGCCATCTACCTGACCGACGGGCGCACCGCCACGGCGCGCGCCCGCGACAACGGCCATGACGACACCGTGCTGTTCGACCTGGTGCTGGACGCCGCCGGCGCCACCCGTATCGCCGTGGCCTGCGCCGACCAGTGCAGCCCGGCCGCCTTCCACGCCGCCGTCGGCCTGTTCCAGTCGGCCGGCTTCGCCGTCACGCGGCTGGACGACGTGCCCGGCCTGGCCGTGATGCGCACCGTCGCCATGCTGGCCAACGAGGCGGCCGATGCCGTCAACCAGGGCGTGTGCAGCGCCATCGCCGCCGACACGGCCATGCAGAAAGGCGTCAACTATCCGCGCGGCCCGCTGGCCTGGGCCGACGACGTCGGCGTTGCCCATATCGTCACCGTGCTGGAAAACCTGGCCGCCAGCTATGGCGAAGACCGTTACCGCGTGTCGCCGCTGCTGCTGCGCCGGCAAGCGGCGGGCGCCACCATCCACGCGGGAGTCCTGCATGCCTGATACGCGCACAAACACGGGCACAAACGCTGCGGTGGATGCGCAGGCGCTGGCCGAAGCGGCCGGCGCGGCGATGTTCGAACGCGACCCGGCCAGCCGGGGCCTGGGAATGACCCTCGACGAAATCCGTCCCGGCTACGCACGAATGTCGATGACGATCCGCCCGGACATGCTCAACGGCCACGGCAGCTGCCACGGCGGCTTCATCTTCACCTTGGCCGACAGCGCTTTTGCCTTCGCCTGCAACAGCCATAACCTCGTCACGGTGGGCGCCGGCTGCACCATCGACTACCTGGCGCCGGGCCGGCCCGGCGACCTGCTGACGGCCGAAGCCATCGAACGGACGCTGGCCGGCCGCACCGGCATCTACGACGTCGACGTGCGCAACCAGGAAGGCCGCGTCATCGCCACGTTCCGGGGCAAGTCGCACCGCGTCGGCGGCGAGGTCGTGCCGGCGCAAGCTTGAGTTTCACAGGTTTCATTCACAGGAGACACCCATGGTCCAACGCATTCCCGCTTCGGCGGACCTGGAACCGATCGAGCGCGCCAGCCGCGACGAACTGCAGGCCCTGCAGCTGCAGCGGCTGAAACAGTCGCTGCGCCATGCCTACGACAACGTGGCGCACTACCGCGCCGCATTCGATGCGAAGGGCGTGCATCCGGACGACCTGAAAACCCTGGCGGACCTGTCGAAGTTTCCGTTCTCCGACAAGAAGACATTGCGCGACAACTATCCCTTCGGCCTGTTCGCCGTGCCGCGCGAGAAGGTGGTGCGCATCCACGCCTCCAGTGGCACCACGGGCAAGGCCACGGTGGTGGGCTACACGCAGAACGACATCGACATGTGGGCCGCCATGGTGGCGCGCTCGATCCGCGCCGCCGGCGGCCGGCCCGGCGACATGGTGCACATCTCCTACGGCTATGGCCTGTTCACGGGCGGGCTGGGTGCGCACTACGGCGCCGAGCGCCTGGGCTGCACGGTGGTGCCGATGTCGGGTGGGCAGACGGAAAAGCAGGTCCAGCTCATCCAGGACTTCAAGCCCGCCATCATCATGGTCACGCCGTCGTACATGCTGAACATCATCGAGGAGTTCCAGCGCCAGGGCCTGGACCCGGCGGAGTCGTCGCTGCAGGTCGGCATCTTCGGTGCCGAGCCGTGGACGGACGCGATGCGCCGCGAGATCGAGGCGCGCGCCGGCATCGACGCCGTCGACATCTACGGCCTGTCCGAAGTGATCGGCCCGGGCGTGGCCAGCGAATGCATCGAGAGCAAGGACGGCCCCGTCATCTGGGAAGACCATTTCTATCCCGAGATTATCGACCCCGAAACGGGCGAGGTGCTGCCGGACGGTTCGGAGGGCGAGCTGGTATTCACGTCGCTGACGAAGGAAGCCATGCCCGTGATCCGCTACCGCACCAGGGACCTGACGCGCCTGTTGCCGCCGACGTCGCGTACGATGCGCCGCATGGGCAAGATCACGGGCCGCTCGGACGACATGTTGATCATCCGCGGCGTCAACGTCTTCCCCACCCAGATCGAGGAACTGATCCTGAAGATGCCGAAGCTGGCGCCGCAATACCAGCTGGTCGTCACGCGCGACGGTCACCTCGACAAGCTCGACGTCGTGGCCGAGCTGCGCCCGGAAGCGACGGCCTCGCTCTCCGTCGGCGAAGTGGACAGCCTGGCGCGCGAGCTGGAACACCATATCAAGACCTACGTCGGCGTCACCACCCGCGTGCGGCTGCTGGCCGCCGACAGCATCGAACGCACCGTCACGGGCAAGGCCCGGCGCGTGCTGGACCAACGCCCGCGCGGCTGATATGTCGCTGCGTATTTTCGCGTACACAACCGAGGAAACCATGAACGAAGCCTTTATCTGCGATGCCATCCGTACCCCGTTCGGCCGTTATGGCGGCGCATTGGCCTCCGTGCGCGCCGACGACCTGGCCGCGCTGCCGATTGCCGCGCTGATCGCCCGCAACCCCGGCGTGGACTGGTCGCAGGTGGACGATGTGTTGTACGGCTGCGCCAACCAGGCCGGCGAGGACAACCGCAATGTCGGCCGCATGGCCGCGCTGCTGGCCGGCCTGCCGCCTTCCGTGCCGGGCAATACGGTCAACCGCCTGTGCGGCTCCAGCCTGGACACCATCGGCACGGCCGCCCGTGCCATCAAGGCGGGCGAGGCCCACCTGATGATCGCCGGCGGCGTCGAAAGCATGACGCGCGCGCCCTTCGTCATGGCCAAGGCCGACACGGCGTTCTCGCGCGCGGCCAAGGTCGAGGACACCACCATCGGCTGGCGTTTCGTCAATCCGTTGATGAAGGCGAAATACGGCATCGACAGCATGCCGGAAACGGCGGAGAACGTGGCCGAACAGTTCAATGTGAACCGGGCCGACCAGGATGCCTTCGCGCTGCGCAGCCAGCAGCGCTGGGCCGCCGCCCATGCGGCCGGCGTGTTCCAGGCCGAGATCGTGCCGGTGACGATCCCGTCGAAAAAGGGCGACCCGAAAGTGTTCGACACGGACGAGCATCCCCGTCCCGACACGGGCATCGAGCAGCTGGCGAAGCTGAAGGGCGTCGTCAAGCCGGACGGCACCGTCACGGCCGGCAATGCGTCCGGCGTCAACGACGGCGCCTGCGCCGTGCTGCTGGCCTCTAGCAAGGCCGTCGAGCAGTATGGCCTGAAGCCCCGCGCCAAGGTGCTGGGCATGGCCACGGCCGGTCTGGAGCCGCGCATCATGGGCTTCGGCCCGGCGCCGGCGTCGAAGAAGCTGCTGGCACAGCTGGGCCTGACCATCGAACAGATGGATGTGATCGAACTGAACGAAGCCTTCGCGGCCCAGGGCCTGGCCGTCACGCGCGACCTGGGCCTGCCGGACGACGCGCCGCACGTCAATCCGAACGGCGGCGCGATCGCCATCGGCCACCCGCTGGGCGCGTCCGGCGCGCGCCTCGTCACGGCCGCCGTCAACCAGCTCGAGCGCACCGGCGGGCGTTATGCGCTGTGCACTATGTGCATCGGCGTGGGCCAGGGCATCGCCCTCGTCATCGAGCGCGTCTGAACGAAAGGGGCCGGACATGGTCAAGGTCTATGAGATCAACGGCGTGCGCCCGGTGGTGCACCCGAGCGCCTACGTGCACCCGACGGCGGTACTGATCGGCGACGTCATCGTCGGCCCCCGCTGTTACGTCGGGCCGCTGGCTTCGCTGCGGGGCGACTTCGGTCGGCTGATCCTGGAGGAGGGCGTCAACGTGCAGGACACCTGCGTGATGCATGGCTTCCCGGGCGCCGATACGGTGGTGGAAGTGGACGGCCATATCGGCCACGGCGCCGTGCTGCACGGTTGCCGCATCGGTCGCAATGCGCTGGTGGGCATGAACGCCGTCGTCATGGATAACGCCGTGGTCGGCGCCGAGAGCATCGTCGCGGCCATGTGCTTCGTCAAGGCGAACATGGCGATCCCGCCGCGCAGCATGGTCGTCGGCACGCCGGCGCGCATCGTGCGCGAGGTGACCGATGACGAGCTGGCGTGGAAGAACGTCGGCACGGGCCAGTACCACGAACTGGCCGTGCGCTCGCGCGAGACCATGCGCGAGGTCGAGGCGGCCACCGAGGTGGAGCCGGACCGCCAGCGCATGCAGTGGGAAAGTTCGCTGCCGCTGCATGAGCATAAGAAGAGCAAACCCTAGGAGACAACGATGGCAACGACACTGCAAAGCTTTATCGCCGGCCGCTGGCACGGCAAGGAAGCGCACACGCCGCTGCACGGCGCGCTGAACAACCAGCTGATCTATCACACCCACGCCGAGGCGATCGACTTCGCCGAAGCGCTGGACTATGGCCGCAAGACAGGCATTCCCGCGCTGATGAAGCTGGACTTCCAGGGCCGCGCCGCCGCGCTGAAGGCGCTGGCGCTGTACCTGATGGAGCGCAAGGAAGAGCTGTACCGCATCAGCCACATGACGGGTGCCACCCGGGCGGACAGCTGGGTCGACGTCGAAGGCGGCATCGGTACCCTGTTCGCCTATGCGAGCATGGGCAGCCGCGAGCTGCCGTCGTCGAACGTGCTGCACGAAGGCCCGGCGCTGGCGCTGGGCAAGCGCGGCGGCTTTGCCGGCACCCACATCCTGGTGCCGAAAGGCGGCGTGGCAGTGCACATCAATGCCTTCAATTTCCCCATCTGGGGCCTGCTGGAAAAATTCGCGCCCAGCTTCCTGGCGGCGATGCCGTGCATCGGCAAGCCCGCCACGGCGACGAGCTACCTGACCGAGGCATTGGTGCGCATGGTGCACGAGTCGAACCTGCTGCCGGACGGCGCGCTGCAACTGGTCATCGGCAGCACGGGCGACCTGCTCGACCGGCTGGGCGGCTTCGACGCCGTCACCTTCACCGGCTCGGCCGACACGGCGGCCAAGCTGCGCGGCAACCGCAACCTGATCGCCAATTCGGTGGCCTTCACCGCCGAAGCCGATTCGCTGAACTGCGCCATCCTGGCGCCGGACGTGACGCCCGACGATCCGGAGTTCGACCTGTTCGTCAAGGAAGTGGCGCGCGAGATGACGGGCAAGGCCGGCCAGAAGTGCACGGCCATTCGCCGCATCATCGTGCCCCGCACCCAGGCGGACGCAGTGGCCGAGCGCCTGCGCGAGCGCCTGGCGAAAATCACCGTGGGCGACCCGTCCATCGACGGCGTGCGCATGGGCGCGCTGGCCTCGAAAGACCAGCAGCGCGACGTGGCGGCCCAGGTCGAGCGCCTGCTGGCGGGGAACGAGCTGCTGTTCGGCCATCCGGAAGAACTGAAGCTGGTCGGCGACGGCGTGCACGAAGGCGCCTTCTTCTCGCCCACGCTCGTCATGTGCCGCAACGCGATGGAGAACGATGCCGTGCACGATGTCGAGGCCTTCGGCCCCGTCAGCACCCTGATGACCTACGACGGCATCGACGAGGCGCTGGCACTGGCCGCGCGCGGCAAGGGCAGCCTGGTGTCGACGCTGGTGACGAAGGACCCGGCCACGGCGGCGTATGCCGTGCCGATGGCGGCGGCCCAGCACGGCCGGGTGCTGGTGCTCGACCGCGAGGCGGCCGTCGATTCGACCGGCCACGGTTCACCCCTGCCGCAGCTGAAACACGGCGGGCCGGGTCGCGCCGGCGGCGGCGAGGAGCTGGGCGGCATCCGCGCCGTCAAGCACTTCCTGCAGCGCGCCGCCGTGCAGGGTTCGCCGACGATGCTGACGGCCATCACGGGCGAGTACGTGCGCGGTGGCGCCGTGCGCGAAAACGAAGTGCACCCCTTCCGCAAGCACTTCGAGGACCTGGTGGTGGGCGACTCGCTGCTGACGCACCGCCGTACCGTCAGCGAGGCCGACATCGTCAACTTCGGTGGCGTCTCGGGCGACTACTTCTACATGCACTTCGACGAGATCGCGGCGAAGGACACGCAGTTCGGCAAGCGCATCGCGCACGGCTATTTCGTGCTGTCCGCCGCCGCCGGCCTGTTCGTATCGCCAGCACCGGGCCCCGTGCTGGCCAACTACGGCCTGGACAACCTGCGTTTCATCACCCCGGTGGCCATCGGCGACACCATCCGCGCCCGCCTGACCTGCAAGCGCAAGGTCGACCGCAACCGCAAGGACGACAAGGGCGTCGGCCAGGGCGTCGTCGCCTGGGACGTGCAGGTGACGAACCAGAACGACGAGCTGGTGGCCAGCTATGACATCCTGACCCTGGTGTCGAAGAAGGCGTGATGCGGGGCAGGTGGTGGGGTCACGCCCGCAGCGAGCGGCCCCACCACCGCGACAGCAATCCACCACGAGCGGCCCGCACCGGCGCATACGCCAGCGCCGCCGCCAGCGTCACCTCGATCCGCGTCCCCTGATCGAGCTGGCTGGCCAGCTGCAGGTCAGCGCCGATGCTGGCGGCCCGTTCGCTCATTCCCACCAGCCCCCAGTGGCCCGGGCGCCGGCCTGCCTGCGCCACCGCTTCGGCCAGGCCACGACCGTCGTCGCTGACGCGCAAGGTAAACACGCGCTTGCCGTACTCCAGTTCCAGCACGATGTCCGCAGCCTCCGCGTAGCGGGAGGCATTGAACAGCGCTTCGCGCGCGATGGCATAGATTTCATCGTGCACGCGGGGCAGCAGGGGCCGCACCTGACCCGCCACGCGGGCTTCGAAGCGGTGCGGCCGGTGCTCGGCCAGGCCCTTGCCGAATTCCTTCAGCGCCAGGCCCAGTTCATCGGGCGCGGCAGCCGCGCGCAGGTCGAGGATCTGGTCGCGGCCTTCGATCAGCAGTTGGTCTGCCAGGTTCAGGGTCTGGTCCAGCCTGGCCCGTTCGCGCGTGCCGGGCGGCAGCAGGTCGACGTGGGCGTGGAAGGACAGGATCAACCCCTGTACGCCTTGCAGCAGCGTGTCGTGCAGGGCGCGGGCGATGCGCGAACGTTCGGCCAGCCGCTCGCGCATGCGCGCCTTCATGCTGCGCTTGATGACGCGGATGCGCAGCACGTAGGCGGCCGTCAGCAGCAGGGCGGCTAGTAGCCCCAGCAGCAATTTGAACCACGGCGTCTGCAGGAAGGTGGGGGCGATGCGCAGGTCCAGCGTGGCGCCCTGCCGGTTCCAGACGCCGTCCTCGTTGGCAGCGCTGACCTGGAAGCGGTAATTGCCCGGCGCCAGGTTGGTGTAATGGGCTGCGCGCCGCCCGCTCGGCTCCTGCCAGTCCGGGTCGACGCCTTCGAGCCGGTAGCGGAAGCGCACCCGGTCCGGCATCGCCAGGCTCAGTGCCGTGAAGGCGATCTCCAGGCTCTCCGTCCCTTGCGGCAAAGCCAGCACGGCGCCTTCGCTGGCGGAGTAGTCGCGGCCATGGACCTTGACGCCCCGGATCGCCACCGGGGGCGCCAGCGGGTTGCGGCGGATATGGGCCGGATCGAGGCGGGCCACCGAGCTGACGGTGCTGGCCCACAGCTGGCCGTCCGGGCCGTGCAGCAGCGAGGGCAGGGGACGGAACTGTGGCGCGCGGCCCTGCAGGCCGTCGCGCGCGTCGAAGCGCTCGAAGTCGACGGCGCGCGCCGGGTCAGCCATCCAGGCGCGAAGTTCAGTGGCCGTGATGTGGAAGATGCCGTCTGCGCCGTGCAGCCACAGCTCGCCGCCGGGCAGCCGCACGATGCCGGAAACGCCCCGGAAGGTCTCGCCGGCGCGGCCGTGCAGGGTGGCGAAGCGGCCGGCCCGATAGAGGGCGGTGCCGCTCTCGCCACCGGCCCACATCGCGTCGCCGTCCGGCAGCAGCTGCAGCACGGTGCCCAGGTGCAGGCCCTGGCGTTCGTCGAGCCGGCGCACGGTGCCGTCCGCGCCCACCAGGCTGACCTGGTTGCGCGCATGGCCCATCCACACGGTGCCACGAGGGTCCAGCGTCATCGACGTCGCCAGCACGGGCGGGAAGCCGGACAGGCCGCCATCGCGCAGCCAGCGGCCTTGCGCCAGCTTGAACAGGCCGCCGCCGGAAAACGATGTCCACACCGCGCCGGCGCGATCCTGCACGATGGCTTGCGGATCGAGCCCCACCACGCCATCGGGCGGCGCGATGCGGGTGATGGCGCCGTCGGCCGCGCGCCGGGTCAGGCCCTGGTCGTTGCCGGTCCACAGCGTGCCGTCCGCCGCGCGGTGGCTGGCTGTCATCCTGCCTTGCTGGACGACGGCACCGGCGCGGCCAGCCATATAGCTGCGCACGTCGTCGGCATAACTGCCCACCCACACGTCGTCCCTTGGCCCCGCTACCATGGCCGGATTTTCCAGCTGGCGCGGCACCTGCAGGGTCTCGATGCGGTTGCGCCGCAGCCGGTCCAGGCCCGCCGCCGTGCCGATCCAGATATTGTTCTCGCGATCCTGGAAAAACGCTTGCGGCATGGGGCCCGACAGGCCTTGCTGCCGGGTCAGGCGCTGCTCGGGCTGCGCCCCGCCATCCGGCAGCCGACGTTCCAGGCCGTCGTTCTGCATCAGCCACTGGTTGCCTTGCCGGTCGAAGTGCATGCCGGTGCCTTGCAGGACGGGCCGTTGCGGATCGGCGGCGGTCGGCGCGGTGGTGCGCAGCCGGTAGTAGTCGTTCTTGCCGTCGGCGCCCCAGATGGTGCCATCCGGGCCTTCGGCCAGGGCCATCAGTTCGCTGCGCGGCCACGCTTGCGAGTAGCGCGTCTCGCCCGGGCGGCGGAAGTAGGCGCCGCTGTTGGAACCGATCCACTGGGTGCCGTCGCGCGCAAACAGGATCTGGTAGATGCGGCGCTCGGGCAACCCGGCGTCGCCGGCGAGGCGCTGGAAGCGTTGCGCGCCGGGTGCCAGGTACGCCAGGCCGTCACGCGCGGCGACCCACACGGTGCCGTCGGGCGCCACGTCGATATGGAACACGGCGCCTGCCGGCAGGCCGTCGCCTTCCAGGTAGGTGCGGGCACCGTCCTTGCGAAACACCGTGATGCCGCCCAGCTGGTAGCCCACCCACAGCGCGCCGTCGGACGTCGCCGCCAGTCCCAGCACATTGGTGGAATACAGGCGGTGGCCGTGGACGGTATCGGTGCGTTCGAACTGGTAGCCGTCGTAGCGGTACAGGCCCGTCGGCGTGGCCAGCCACAGCCAGCCATCGGGGCCCTGGGCGAACTTGCGCACGTCGGCCGGTGCCGATTGCAGCGTGCCCCAGGCGTCGTGGGTGTAGTCGGACAGCAGGGGGGCGTCCGGCATCGCCGCGCTGTGCAGGTGGAAGGCCAGCAGCAGGCTGGCGAGGCAGCGGACACGGGGCGCGGGGATCAAGGCGGCCAAATGGAAGTTGCAGAACATCTACTATAGCGCAGCAAGGGGCGTCCTTCCGCAGGGCGTCGCCGTCATTATTTAATTAGGAGTCCTTGACATAATTTCGCACCGTGATATTCTGCACCCATGGACATTCAACCCGAAACCCCCTGGGACGGCACGCCGGATATCTCGGCCCGCATCGTCACCGCCATCGCCCGCATCGGCACGGTACTGCGCTCGGGGATGTGGGAGGTGTCGACCGCCGAAGGCCTCAACCCGGCCCAGTCGGAAATCCTGCAACTGCTGCAGCACCGCACGCGCGGCGTGCGCCTGACGTGGCTGGCCAGGCAGTTGTCGATCTCGGCGGCCAGCACCAGCGATTCCGTCGCGGCGCTGGTGTCGAAGGGCCTGGTGCGCAAGGCCAGGGCGGACGACGACGGCCGCGCCACCGCGCTGCACCTGACGCCCGAAGGCGAGGGTGTGGCGGCGCGCCTGGGGCATGCGCTGTCCTTTGCCGATACGGCCGCCGGTGCGCTGCCCGCAGCCCAGCAGGTGCAATTGCTCACCGGTCTGTTCAAGCTGATCGCCGAGCTGCAGAAGACGGAGCGCTTTCCGGAATTGCGGGCCTGCCTGTCGTGCCGCCATTTCGAGCCGAACAAATATCCCGGCCAGCCGGTGCCGCATCACTGCGGCCTGGTCGACGCGCCGCTGCCCATCTCGTTCCTGCGCATCGATTGCGCCGAGCACGAGCCGACGGACCCCCTCAGCCAGCGCCGCAACTGGGAGAGCTTTGCCTGATTTTTTTTTTGCGCCATATATTTAGGACTCCTATTTTAATTAGGGTGAACCGGCCGCACCCCTTCCACGGCCGGCTTTCGAAGGAAACCATCATGTCCCGTATCGAACTCGTCAACACCACCAATCTCACCGGCGCCCAAGGCGAAGCCGGCCAGTTGCTGGAGCAGATCCACGGCGCCTTCGGCGTCGTGCCGAACATGTTCCGCGCGGTGGCCAATTCGCCGGCCGCCCTGCGCAGCATGTGGAGTGCCTTCGGTGCGCTGGGTCAGGGCACCTTGGGCGCGCGGCTGGGCGAGCAGATTGCCGTCGCCATCGCCGACCGCAACGCCTGCGAATACTGCCTGGCCGCCCACACGGCCCTGGGCCGCAAGGCCGGCGCCAGCGCGCAGCAGATGGCGGCGGCCCAGGCCGGGCAGTCGGACGATCCGAAAACGGCAGCCGCCTTGAACTTCGCGCTGGCCGTGGTCGAGAACCGCGCCCAGGTCAGTGATGCCGATGTCGCCGCCGTGCGCGCGGCCGGCTACACCGATGGCGAGATCGTCGAGATCATGGCGCACGTGGCCCTGAACCTGTTCACCAACTATGTGAACGTGGCCTTCCAGGTGCCGGTCGATTTCCCCGGCGTGAAGCTGCGCGCGCGATGAACGCCCCGACCTCGCCATCCGCCCCGGAGTTCGAGGTCACGGTCTGGCTCAATGCGCCAGGCCCCGTGACGCTGGCATCGCTGCGCGGCCGGATCGTTGCCGTGTATGCCTTCCAGATGCTGTGCCCAGGCTGCGTCGCCCATGCGCTGCCGCAGGCCAAGGCGCTGGGCCAGCAGTTCCGGCCCGACGAGCTGGCCGTGCTGGGCCTGCACACGGTGTTCGAACACCACGAGGCGATGAACGAAAGGGCACTGACCGCCTTCCTGCACGAGTACCGTATCGGCTTCCCGGTCGGCGTCGACCGGCCGGGCGAGCCTGGGCCGGTACCGTCCACGATGGCGCGCTACGGCATGCGCGGCACGCCGACCCTGCTGCTGTTCGACCGCGCCGGCGTGCTGCGCCACAGTCTGTTCGGTCACTCGCCGGACCTGCAGGTGGGCGCGCTGATTGGCCGCCTGCTGGCCGAAGCGCCGGCTGAGGCCACGTGTGACGACGGCGGCTGCCCCCTGCCGCAAGGGAGACCTTCATGAACTGCCTGGCCGTGTATCACATCGCTTTCGAGGACCTGGGAACGTTCGCGGCGCCGCTGCGGGACCGGTCCTACGTCATCACATACCGGCATGCCGGCGCCACGCTGCCGTCGATGGATGAATGGCTACATGCGGACCTGGTGGTGGTACTGGGCGGACCGCTCGGCGTGGGCGACACCGCGGCATACCCGTGGCTGCATGGCGAGCTGGCCGGCCTGCGCGCGCGGCTGGCGCGGGGCCTGCCGACCCTGGGCATCTGCCTCGGTGCGCAGCTGATGGCCGTTGCCCTGGGCGGGCAGGTGGTGCAGCGGCCGCAGGGCAAGGAGATCGGCTGGAGCGAGCTGGCGCTGGCCGCACCAGGCAGCGTTCTCGAACCCCTGCGCGGCACGCCGGTGCTGCACTGGCATGGCGACAATATCGTCTTGCCGCCCGGAGCACAGGCGTTGGCGGCATCGGCGGGCACGCCGTGCCAGGCCTTCGCCCTCGGCACGCACGCGCTGGCGCTGCAATGCCACGTGGAGTTCGATGGCGCCGCGCAGGAGGCCTGGCTTGCCGGCCACGCCGTCGAGCTGGCGCACGCCGGCATCGACCTGGCGGCGCTGCGTGCCGGCACGGCGCGGCATGCCGCTGGCCTGGCCGGGCTTGGGCCGGCCATGCTGGGGCGGTGGCTGGACGGCCTGGCGCTTTAGGCCAGCCCGAACGGATCGTCGATCGACCGGGCCGGCTGGGTGAACCAGGCCGGCCCGGTTTCCGTCATGTAGAAATGGTCTTCGTGGCGGATGCCGAATTGGCCCGGCACGCAGATCATCGGCTCGTTCGAGAAGCACATGCCGACGTCCAGCGGCGTCGTGTCGCCGCCCACCAGGTAGGGCCACTCGTGGATGTCCAGGCCGATGCCGTGGCCGGTGCGGTGGGGCAGGCCGGGCAGCTTGTAGCCGGGGCCGAAGCCGTCCGCTTCCAGCGCGCGGCGGGCGGCGGCGTCGACGTCCTGGCAGGGCACGCCCAGCCGGGCGGCCGCGAAAGCCGCCGCCTGCGCCGCCTTTTCGCTGTTCCACACGGCGCGCTGCCGTTCGCTCGGCTCGCCGTAGACGTAGGTGCGGGTAATGTCGGAGATGTAGTTGTGCAGCTTGCAGCCCGTATCGATCAGCACCGTGTCGCCCGGCTTCAGGCTCTGCACATAGCTGACGCCGTGCGGGAAGGCGGTGGCCGCGCCGAACAGCACGATGCAGAAGTACGAGCCGCTGGCACCGACCTTGCGGTGCGCGCGGGCGATGAATTCTTCCACCTCCACCGTCGTGATGCCTTCGTGCAGGATGCTGGCCGTGGCCACGTGCACGGCCAGGGTCATGTCCATGGCGCGCTGCATCAGCGCGATCTCGGCGGCCGATTTGCGCGTGCGGCAGTGGGCCGTTACGGCGCGGGCATTTTCCAGCGCGTAGCCGGCGGCCAGCGAGCGGATGCCGTCGTAGATGAAGAAGGCGGCGCTTTCGCAGATGCCGACGCGGGGCGGCCTGGCGGTATCGGCCGCGATGCCCATGCGTGCCAGCACGGCGACGAACAGCGCGTACGGGCTTTCATGCTCTTCCCAGCAGTTCACGCGGCCCTTGACCAGCATGAAGTCGACCAGCGTATCGTGCTCGAAGGCCGGTGCGATATATTCCAGTGCGCCCGTGGCCGGCAGGATGGCGCCGACCATGCGTTCGCTGGCATACCATTTCGTGCCGGTGAAATACAGCAGGTTCGAGCCGGCGTTCAGGTAGACGGCCGCGATGCCTTCGGCGCGCATGAAGGCCTGTGCCTTGGCGATGCGTGCCTCGTGCTCCGCGAGCCCGATGGGTACGGCGCCGCCCGTCATATCGGACAGGGTTGCCAGTGCTTCGTCGAAGGTCGTGCCGCCGATGCCGTTGCTAGTTGTGCTGCTCATGCCGTGCTCCATGATGGTCTGTGTGATCGAAAAATGCCTGCAGTTGCGCGGCGCTCGCGTCGCCGGCCTTCACCGTCAGCGTCGCGCCGCCCTTAAACCGCAAGGCGATATGGTAATGGGGACCGCCCCGGTCGCCGAACTCGTCGGAGACTTCGTCGTCGATGGACAGCAGGTCGGCGGCCTTCCAGAGGTACAGGTAGTCCTCGTGCGTGATGCCGCAACGGCCGGCGTCGTCGCGCCAGGCCGTCAGGTTGCTGCGGTAGAGCGGCTCGGGCACGGGCAGGACGCAGCCTGGCGCGAAGCCGTACACGCTGTCGATGCCGGAGCTGCGGATGGCGAAGGAATGGCGCGGCGCGAAATCGGTCCGGTAGCGCGGATCGGCCCGCAGCATGCGCCGGTAGTAGCCCGGCGCGAAGGCCAGCGAACCGAAACCGGCCGAACGGTCGTAGCCGAGTTCCAGCTCCAGGGCGGTGCCGCGCAATTGCAGGAAGGTGCTCCAGCCGGCATGGAACTCCACGCTCCAGCCGCCGGCCAGCGTCTTCACCCAACGCTTTACTTCTTCCTTCATCCGCGCCGGTTGCGCCTCGCCGTTGATGGTGGAAAAGCGGAAGAAGAAGCGGCGCGGCGGCAGGTGGGCGAGATGACTCTCTTGCCGCGAGCATTCCAGGCTGGAGATTGAAAGCCCGTTCAGGTTCGCCGGGCCGGGCAAGGTCGCCGCAGCCAGCGCGCGTGCCGTCGCTTCGTCGAGCGGCCCGAGCCCCAGGTCGCCCAGGGTGGACAGCACGGTCAGCCAGCGTTCGTCGTCGGCGGCCAGGAAGTCGCGCAGCGTGTCCGGCGCCAGCATGCCGCGCGCGATCAGCTCCCGGTAAAGCGGGTGCAACGGATCTTCCGGCAGCGCGACCCGCGCATCGCCGCGCTCCCACCCGAGGATCGCTTCGTAGACGGGCAGGTGGTTCGTGTCGACGGCCTGCTTGGAAAAATGGATGACTGTCAGCGCGTCCCAGTCGACGCTCCCGGGCTCACCGTGCCGTGTAAATTCGATGCGGCCGGCCGTGATCCGCCCGACGGGGTCGCCGCGGAACATCACGGGCGAGCGGAAGGCGGCGATGGCGTGCGTGCGGGCGGTCAGGGCCCAGCGAGGCTTGATGCCGGTGGGCGGGACGACGATCTTCTTCCAGGGCGAGGCGGCGAAGGTGCCTTCGATCAGGTCGACCAGCACTTCGCGACGCACCCAGCCCGCTTGCGGCAGGTCCGGCTCGTCGCACAGCGGCGGCACCCATTTGACTTCCCACGCATACAGCTTGCGACCAATGGCGTGCAGCTGCGGCGGCGTGAAGCGCGCGTGGCGGCCCCAGTCGCAGTCGCCGATGGTCAGGCTCACCAGCGGGAAACGGGTGCGGCTGTCGGTGAAGCGGTGCTGAAAAGCCTGGTAGGTGGAGAAGGGCAGCGGTGCCGAGGCGGGTCGGCCTTGCCTGAAGATGCGGAGGAATTCGAACATGCCTGGCCGTTGGTGATCTTGGGAAGACGCACGGACAGGCATGATAGCAGGCAGGCGCCGGGGCGGCACCTGCCTGCGATACTGCTCAGGCGATTACTGGGTCAGCAGGCTGACCTTGTCGACCACGAACGAGGTCTGCGCAGCCGAGTCTTCCGTCATGGCGAACGACAGCGTCACGGTCTGGCCCTTGTACGGCAGCAGGCTGAAGGTACGCACCTGGTAGCCGGCGGCCGCGTTGACGTTGGTGTACGTCGCCAGGGTGCCCAGTACCGTGCCGGCGCTATTCTTCACCGTGACCACCAGCTTGTCGTACACCGTGGTGCCCGTTTCCGCCGTGTCGATATGCAGCGCGAAGCTCAGGTTGGCCGCCGTCGCGGTGGACGGGATGGTGACGGCCTGCGTCAGCGTCTCGGTCGCGGTGGTGCCGTTGCCGCCCAGGTAGGCGTAACGGGTGCCTTCGTAGGCCGTCTGGCCCGTGAAGGTGCCGATGGCGCCGGTGGTGCCGGCCCAGCCGGTGGTGCTGGACTCGAAGCCGCCGTTGGTCACGCGCTCGGTGGTGGTGCCGCCGCCGGTGCTGCTGACGGTCAGGGTGGCATTACCGGAGGTGACGGTGACTGGGGTGGACGACGAATCCGTCACGGTGGCCTTGTAGACGGCGCCGTTGTCGGTCGACTGCGCGGTGAACGAATACGTTGCAGCGGTGGCACCGCTGATCAGCGCATTGTTCTTGTACCATTTGTAGCTGTAAGGCGAGGTGCCGCCGCTGGCTGCCACGGTGAAGGTGGCGGTGCCGCCGGGTGCCACGGTCAGGTTGGACGGCTGCGTCGTGATCGACACGCCGGTGCCGCCGGCCGTTTCAGGCACGTCGGTACCGACATTGATCGCCGCGTATGCGCGCTTGACGGCCGTGGCTTCCTTGCTGCCCACGCCATACAGCTCTTCCGCTGCCTGCAGCACCTTGTTGCGCGCGTCCGCATAGTTGGTGGACGACGTGAACTTGGTGGTATTGGCCTTGAACCAGATGCGCAGGGCCTTGTCGTTGCCGATACCCGTCATGTTCTTCGGGTTCTGCGTCAGGTACTGGCTGTAGTAATCGCTGGTGGTGCTGGCGTTCGAACCCTGCGACAGGAAGTAGAACATGCGGTTGTTCGGGCCCGAGCTGTAGTGCACGTTCAGGTTCTTGATCGTGCTGCTCCATGCGTTCGGGCTGGAGCCGTCCTTGCTCGGCTTGTACATGTAGCGCAGCGGCGAGCCCGATTTGCTGATTTCGGCGCCCATCACCCAGTCGTTGCCGGTTGCCGGAATCACGGCGCCGGTACCGCCGGCACGTGCATAGGCTTCCGTCATCTCACCCTGGATGTCCGAGTTCGATTCGTTCAGGCCACCCGATTCGCCGGAGTAGACCAGGTTCGACGTGGCGTCCGTGACGCCGTGGCCCATTTCGTGGCCGATGACGTCGATGGAACCCAGGTTCTTGAACGAGGTGCCGCCGTCGCCGATGTACATGCACTTGCAGCCTGGCTCGAAGAAGGCGTTGTCGTACTGGTTGTCGACGTGGACGGCGATGTAGGTGGAGGTGTTGTTGCCGTCCAGGCTGCGCCAGCCCAGCACGTTCTTCATCGTGTCGTAGGTGTTCATCAGGCCCCACAGCGCGTTCACGGCCGCGGTCTGGCCGTTGGCGTTGGTGGTGCTGCCGCCGTTGATGTACTGCTGGCCGTCGCCCCACACGTTGGTGGTGTTGGTGTAGATCGAGCCTGGCTGGGGATTCGATTCCGGTGCGTGGTTGGCGTTGGTGATGGCCATGCCGCCGAATTTGCCGCCGGTGCCGCGGGTCGAGTCCAGCATCTGGTAGGTGCTGCCCGACAGCGTGGTGTTGATCGGCACGGTGCCGTTGTACTGGCTCTTGCCCTGGCCGACGACGGTTTGCAGCGCGTCCCATTCATGGATCACGGCGCCCGTCTTGGCGTTGACGATGGTGTCGCGGTACACCAGCTTCTTGCCGCTGGCCATGCGCGTCTTGACCAGGTATGCCAGTTCGTAGTGGTCGACGACGTCTTCCACGTCCAGCGCGTTCAGCGCCGATTCCGCTTTCTTCTCGGCGCCCGCCACGCGCACCGTTTTCATCACTGGGTAGATCAGCAGTTCCGCTTCCGGCTTGAAGCGGTGCACGCCGACCGGCGCCACGCGCTTGACGACGCTGTTGATGGCTTCATCGGCGGTGACGGTTGCCGTCACGTCCGGCAGGCCCTGGCCACCGGCGACGGCGGCACGCGAGCTGTCCAGGCCACGGCGGCGGTCCGAGGCGGACTCGCTGATCACTTCACCGTCGTCATCGCTGACCACGACCGATTCGGAGCCGAACACGCGCAGGCCACGGTAGGTGTGCTGGGCGCGCGTGATGCGCGTGCCTGCCTCGCCCGGGTGCTGCAGCGTGATCTTGTAGCCATGGTCGTCATCCAGGCCGGCCGCGGCACGGCGCGCGGCGAGACGGTTTTCGATATTGGCCTTGGCGGTAGCGTTCATGGGCTGGACCGGGGCGGCCATCAGGCTCTCTGGGAGGACGCCACGGGTCTGGGCGTTCGCATGCAGAGCAGGGAGTGCCGCGATAGCGGCCGCAATGATGCTCAAACGAAGGTTCATCTCATCTCCAAATAGTGCGGTAGTGGGGGAAGGCGGGCCGCCGATGAGGCGGGTGTCGGCACACTATTCCTCGCCTTGTCGGGCTGTCAAAAAACTTGAGAAATGAGTCGCGCGGCCGAATTTTGTTAAGAATGAGACAGGATCGACTATCAGTTAGCGCAGTATTGCCCGCATGAACCTTATGTTTATTGTGTAGGCCGATGACTTGCCGTCAGGCATTTAAGCACAAAAAACATTTTCGTGATGCATGCAACAAAACGCGCGTGCGGTAGTTGCCACGAATGAATCGGGCACCGTACACTACAGTGGCACCGAACGGCCACGTATGCCCGACGGGCTTACATAAGACAGCGCAGCTGGGTAAGGGGTAGTGAGTACCGGATGGGCCGCCGAAGTTCCCGCCAGTGGAACGAGTCAGGCCTGCCGAGTTCTCCAGGAACGTGTCGGAACCAGCATCGCCGCCGACGACCGGAAACGGACCTCGCGAGCGTCAGCAGTTTCGCCTTCCTTTCGCGCTGAGGCAAACTTCAGGGACGCAATCATGAAACACGAATCTGGCCTTCTCATTAGTACTCCCATCGCCCTCTACCGGCCGGGCGCCGTCGCGCCACCCACATAGGCAGCAAACCTTTCCGCGTCCTCGCCGGCTCGATGCACGAGCGTCGTCGCGTCTTTGAAAATTCAGACATGCCATTCTCCGCTGCCCGCGGCGGAGTGGCGTATTTCCTGTTCATTCAGAAAGGATGCCCTTGCGGGCAATAGCCATGCTGTCCATTGCTACCAAAGTAGAACGCATCGTCATGGACTCGCCCTTCCTCAGCGAAGGATTGCGGCGCGGTTTGATCAACCTGTCGGAACTGGCGCGCCAGTTGCAGCCGCAGCTGGAAAGCGACCTGTGGAAACCGGTCGGCCAGGCGGCCGTCGTGATGGCGCTGCGCCGCGTGTCCGAGCGCCTGCCGGACCATGCCGCCAGCGATATCGTGCTGGCCCAGAAAACCGGGCAACTGACGGCCCGCACGGACCTGGTCGAACTGACCTACCGCCAGTCCGAATGCACCGACGAGTGCCACCGCCAGCTGCTGGCGCAGGCCGGCCGGCGGCGCGACCTGTTCCTCACCGTGACGCGGGGCGTCAATGAAGTGATGGTGATCTGCAGTCGCCTCCTGATCCCGCTGGTCGAGGAAGTCTTCGCCGGCGAACGCCAGCTGGCACGATTGGAAAACCTGAACGCCGTCACCTTGCAGCTGACGGCCGAATCACACCGCACCCCGGGCATCTACCACGCCATCCTGAAGAAGCTGGCGTGGGACAAGATCAACCTGGTCAACCTGATCTCGACGCATTCCGAGCTAACGCTCATCATCGACAAGGACCAGACCGGGGCCGCGTTCGCGGTGCTGTCGAAGCTGGTGACGCACTAGGCGCCCGCGTAACCGGCCGGCGGCCGCCGGCCGGTCCCCTTACTTTTTCTCCGCCTCGTCCGTCGAGAAATTCAACTGCGGCGACTCTTCCTCCTTCGGCGTCTCCGACGGCGGCGTGCCGTAATCGGCCGGCGCCTCGATCTGCAGTTCCAGCTGTTCCGTCATGTCGGTCTTGGTGGCCACCGAGACGAGGTTCGGGAAGGCGATGATCAGTGCCACCATTACCACCTGGATGCACACGAACGGAATCGCGCCCCAGTAGATGTCGGAGGTCTTCACTTCCTTCGGCGCCACCGAACGCAGGTAAAACAGCGCGAAGCCGAACGGCGGGTGCATGAACGAAGTCTGCATGTTCACGCCCAGCAGCACGCCGAACCAGATCAGGTCGATCCCCAGCTTTTCCGCCACCGGGCCCACCAGCGGCACGAGGATGAAGGCCAGCTCGAAGAAGTCGAGGAAGAAGGCCAGGCCGAAGAACATGATGTTGACGACGATGAGGAAGCCCGTCACGCCGCCCGGCAGGTTCGTCAGCAGGTGTTCGACCCACAAATCGCCGTTCACGCCGCGGAACACCAGGGCGAACACGGTCGAGCCGATCAGGATGAAGATGACGAAGCACGACAGCCGCGTGGTCGACATCATCGCCTGCTTCAGCAGGCTCCAGTCCAGCCGCCGGTTCATCATCGCCAGCAGGATGGCGCCGAGCGCCCCCATGCCGCCGCCTTCGGTGGGCGTGGCCAGGCCGATGAAGATGGTGCCCAGCACGAGGAAGATCAGCGCCAGCGGCGGGATCAGCACGAATACGATCTTCTCGGCCATCTTCGACAGCAGGCCCAGTTTCAGGTAGCGGTTGGCGGCAGCGAAGGCGAACGCGCCGACGATGCCCAGGGCCGCCGAGAAAATCCCCACTTCGTCGGCGTGGGCCTGCGGGTGGGCGCTTTCATAATAGTGCGCGAAGCCGTAGGAGGCGGCCACGGTGGCCACGACCAGCACGAGCAGCGAGCGCACGCCGGAGTCGCCGTTCGGCTCCTTCAGGTTGCGCGCCTCTTCCGGCAGCGCCGGTGCATGGTGCGGCTTGAAGATCGACACGGCCAGCACGTAGCCGGCATACATCGCCGTCAGCAGCAGGCCTGGGGCGAAAGCGGCCTTGTACATGTCGCCCACCGAGCGGCCCAGCTGGTCGGCCATGACGATCAGCACCAGCGACGGCGGAATGATCTGGGCCAGCGTGCCGGAGGCGGCGATGACGCCGGAGGCGAGGCGCTTGTCGTAACCGTAGCGCAGCATCACGGGCAGCGAGATCAGTCCCATCGAGATGACGGATGCAGCCACCACGCCGGTGGTGGCGGCCAGCAGGGCGCCGACGAAGATGACGGCATAGGCCACGCCGCCGCGGATGGGACCGAACAGCTGGCCGATGGTGTCGAGCAGGTCCTCGGCCATGCCTGAACGCTCCAGGATCAGGCCCATGAAGGTAAAGAAGGGAATGGCCAGCAGCGTGTCGTTGGCCATGATGCCGAAGATCCGGTTCGGCAGCGCCTGCAGCAGCTCGGGTTTGAGCAGGCCCAGTTCGATGCCGAGAAGGCCGAACAGCAGGCCGTTGGCGGCCAGCGCGAAGGCGACGGGAAAACCGGAGAGCAGGAATACGACGAGCGCCCCGAACATGATGGGCGCCATATTGGCGATCAGGAAGGCTTCCATTGCGGTGTTGGTCCTTCAGGAAAGGTTATTGGCGCTCTTGATCGCCGCGATTTCTTCTTCAGGCGTGACGGCGTGCTTGGTGAAGGCGCTGGCGTCGAGCCGGCCCTGCAGATAGGCCACGCGCTTGATGATCTCCGAAATGCCTTGCAGGATCATCAGCCCGAAGCCGACGGCCACCAGCAGCTTGGCGGGCCAGACGATCAGGCCACCCGAATTGCTCGACATCTCGCCGCTGCGCAGCGATTCGAGCCCGAACGGAATGCCGTAATAAAGGATGATCAGGGAGATCGGCATCAGGAAGAACACGAAGCCGAACAGGTCGAGCCAGACCTGGGTGCGGCGCGAGAAGCGCCCCGTGACGACGTCGATGCGCACGTGCTCGTCGCGCCGCAACGTGTGGGGGGAAGCCAGCATGAAGACAGCGGCGAACAGGTACCACTGGATTTCCAGCCAGGCGTTGGAACTCATATTGAACGAATAGCGGATCAGCGCGTTGCCGGCGCAGATCAGCACCGCCAGCAGCAGGGCCCAGGATACGGCCGTGGCGACGGTGTCGTTCAGTTTGTCGATTGCCCGCGATACAAACAGCATGGTGTCTCCTCACTCCTCGATGGGCGCTGCATTGGCGCCCGGTTTTCAGGTCGATGATGATGCCGCGTGACGAATAGGTCGCTCTACATGGCGAGCTGGCTCCTGACGCGGGCAATGGCGGCGCGTACCTGGTTCGGTGCGGTGCCCCCAACGTGGTCGCGCGCGGCGACGGAGCCTTCCAGGGTCAGCACGGCGAACACGTCCTCGCCCACCAGCGGGGAGAAGGCCTGCAGCTGTTCCAGCGACAGGTCGGCCAGGTCGCAGCCGGCATCGACGCACTGGCGCACGGCGTGGGCCACGGCTTCGTGGGCGTCGCGGAAGGGCAGTCCCTTCTTGACCAGGTAGTCGGCCAGGTCGGTGGCGGTGGCGTAGCCCTGCAGCGCGGCGGCGCGCATCGCTTCGGGCTTGACGGTGATGCCGCCGGCCATGTCGGCGAAGATGCGCAGGGTGTCGACGACGGTGTCGACCGTGTCGAACAAGGGTTCCTTGTCTTCCTGGTTGTCCTTGTTGTAGGCCAGCGGCTGGCCCTTCATCAAGGTCAGCAGGGCCATCAGGTGGCCGTAGACGCGGCCCGTCTTGCCCCGTGCCAGTTCCGGCACGTCCGGGTTTTTCTTTTGCGGCATGATCGACGAGCCGGTGCAGAAGCGGTCGGCGATGTCGATGAAGCCCACCCGTGGGCTCATCCAGATCACCAGTTCTTCCGACATGCGCGACACGTGCATCATGATCAGGGAGGCGGCGGCCGTGAATTCGATGGCGAAGTCGCGGTCCGACACGGCGTCTAGCGAGTTGTGGCAGACGTCGTCGAAGCCGAGCGTGCGCGCCACGCGCGGCCGGTCGATCGGGAAGGTGGTGCCGGCCAGCGCGGCCGCGCCCAGCGGCAGGCGGTTGACGCGCTTGCGGCAGTCGGCCATGCGCTCGGCATCGCGGCCGAACATCTCGACATAGGCCAGCATGTGGTGGCCGAACGTGATCGGCTGGGCCACCTGCATGTGCGTGAAGCCCGGCAGGATGGTGTCGGCGTGCTGTTCGGCCAGGTCGACCAGGGCGCCGCGCAGTTGCGCCAGCAGGCCCGTGATGTCGTCGATGGCGCTGCGCACGTACAGGCGGATGTCGGTGGCCACCTGGTCGTTGCGGGAACGGCCCGTGTGCAGGCGCTTGCCGGCGTCGCCCACCAGTTCGGTCAGGCGCTTTTCGATATTCAGGTGCACGTCCTCCAGGTCGAGCAGCCATTCGAACTGGCCGCCGTCGATCTCCTGGCCGATCTGGGCCATGCCGCCGCGGATCGCTTCCAGGTCGGCCGTCGGGATGATGCCTTGTGCCGCCAGCATTTCGGCGTGGGCCAGCGAGCCTTCGATGTCGGCCTTGGCCATGCGCTTGTCGAAGAAGACGGAAGCGGTATAGCGCTTGACGAGATCGGAGACGGGTTCGGAGAAGCGAGCCGACCAGGCCTCGCCCTTTTTGGAGAGTTGTGCAGTCATGATGTGGGTCCGGTTGTTGTGAAACCCCGGCGTGGCATTGGGGCCCCTTTGCCTGATTATAAACAAGGTTTGCCCGGCGGCGGCCTTTTAGTCCGCCTGGCACGGGCGGTGGTATCGTTGTGTTTTTGTCGAGAGGGAGCTGCGATGAAGAAGTTGGTACTTGGTTTGACCTTGCTGGCCGCGCTGGCCGGTGGGGCCTCGGCCCAGCAGGCCGCCGGCCCCAGGATGGCCGACACCGCCAGCGTGGACGGCATCGTCGCCGCGCTGTACGACACCATCTCCGGCCCGGCCGGCAAGGCGCGCGACTGGGACCGGCTGCGCGCCCTGTTCCGTCCTGACGGCCGCATGATCGTGCATGGCCCGAACAAGGAAGGCGGCACCAGCACGCGCGTGCTGACGGTGGAAGACTATATCGGCCGCGTCACGCCGCTGTTCGCCAAGGAGGGCTTCTTCGAGTCCGAACTGGCGCGCCGCAGCGAGCAATTCGGCCAGATCGCCCACGTGTTTTCGACGTACGAGTCGCGCCATGCCCAGGACGAAGCGAAACCCTTCCAGCGCGGTATCAACAGCATCCAGCTGGTCAACGACGGCCAGCGCTGGTGGGTGCAGTCGCTGGTATGGCAGGCCGAGTCGGACCGCCACCCGCTGCCCGAACGCTACACGAAAGGACGCTGATGACGCTTACGGACACCGCGTACACCGTCGATACCGACAAGGCGCGCCTCGACGTCGCCATGATCCACCGCTTCCTCGCCGAGGAGTCCACCTGGGCGCTGGGCATCCCGCGCGCGCTGGTGCAGCGGGCCATCGACCATTCGCTGTGCTTCGGCGTGTACGCTGCCGACGGCACCCAGGTGGCATTCGCCCGCGTCGTCACCGATACGGCCACCTATGCCTACCTGCTCGATGTCTTCGTCTGCACCGCGCACCGGGGGCAGGGTCACAGCACGCGGCTGATGGATGCCGTGATGACCCACCCGGACCTGCAGGGACTGCGTCGCTTCATGCTGGCCACGACGACGGCGCCCGGCCTGTATGCGCGCTACGGCTTCGCGCCGCCGGCACTGCCCGAGGCGCTGATGGAGCGCTGCGTGGTCGATCCCTACCGCACCAAAGCGGCGCGCTGAAGGCGCGGCGGCGGTGCACTCCCGCGCGGGCCGTGGCTGTGACCCATCAATTCGCCCGAATTCTCGGCGCGCGGGCGTGTATGGGTTGAGTTTTGCCGTCGACCTGCGTACAGTAAAACTGTCGTTCTTTTAACATTGCCGGACGGCCCATGCCTATCCAGGGCGCCGTCGTCGTGTTTTTTGCAAGCGTCGTGCATGCGTTCCTCGACAGGTCGGGCGGCCCCACCGGCGCACAACAGTTCAGGAGCTTTGATGAGCAAGCCATATCGCCACGACCACCATGCCGGCACGTGCCTCACCACCGTCGCAAGGGCAGTACGCCAGTCGTGCACGCGCGGGCTTCACGCGGCCAGCTTGGCGGCGCTGGGCCTGACGGCATTGGGCGCGCAGGCGCAAACGACGACGGCGCCGATGCCGCGCGTCGAGATCACCGGGTCGGCCATCCGCCAGATCGAATCGGAAACGCCGCTGCCGGTGCAGATCGTCACGCGCGAGGAAATCGACAAGGCCGGCGTGACGACGGCCGCCGAACTGATGTCGCGCATCTCGGCCAACGTGGGCGGGCTGACGGACGGCGTCAGCATCAACGTCGGCGGCGACCAGCGCGGCTTCAACAGCGCCAACCTGCGCGGCATCGGCACCTCGTCGACCCTGGTCCTGCTGAACGGCCGGCGCATGGCCAACTTCGCCTCGCCCGGCGACGATTCGGGCGTGGACCTGAACAATATCCCGGCCGCGGCGATCGCCCGCGTCGAAGTGCTGATGGACGGCGCCTCGGCCCTGTACGGCACGGATGCCATCGGCGGCGTGATCAACTTCATTACCCGCAAGGACTTCCGCGGCGTGGAGGCCAATGTATACCGGGGCGCCACGGACGAAGGTGGCGCCGGCAAGAAGACCGCCACCCTGAGCGTGGGCGCGGGCGATTTGCAGGCCGACGGCTACAACGTGTTCGCCGTGCTCGACGTGCAAAGCACGGAGGCGCTGCGCACGTCGCAGCGCAGCTTCATCCCCGAACTGCAAATACCGCAGCGGCTGGGCCACCTGCTGTCCAGCTGGACGAGCCCGGGCAATATCCGCCTGACCTCGGCCCAGCGCGACCATTTGCAGGAAATCGGCTTCCAGCTCAATGGCCGGCCCATCACGAACCGGCAGATCAACCTGTCGATCCCGAACTGCAGCCCGCCGGCCAACCTGTACCTGCCGGACGGCACCGGCGGCGTCGATGCCTGTACCTACGACTACATGGGCGACACGGAGCTGTATCCGAAGTCGAACAAGCAGAACTTCCTGAGCCGGGGCGTGCTCAAACTCGATGCGAACAACCAGCTGTATGCGGAAGTGGCGCTGAGCCGCTCGCGCACCAGCTACGTGGGCTCGTCCGCCCGCGTCACCGGCTACCTCGATTACCGCCGCATCCCGGCGCTGGCCGGCACCGGCCTCGATACGCTGGAAGACGACGACGTTCCCGGCGAGATCGAGGTGCGCACGCGCCTGTCCGAGGCCGGCAACCGGACCAGCGAACTGACCAGCGAAAGCCAGCGCTACGTGATCGGCCTGCAGGGCACCGTGGCCGGCTGGGACTACGACGTCGGCATCAACCACAGCGTCAACACCGTCAAGGACAAGGACACCCACGGCTACCTGCTGTACAACGAGCTGCTGGAAGGAATCGCGTCCGGGGTGATCAATCCCTTCGGGCCGTCCGGCGCCGAAGGAAAGGCGCTGATCGACAGCATCCAGGTCAACGACGAAGTACGCCACGCGCGCGGCACGATGGACTCGATCGACTTCAAGGCCTCGCGCGCGCTGATGCCGCTGGCCGGTGGCGACCTGGCCATGGCCATTGGCGGCGAAGTGCGGCGCGAGCGCACCGACTTCACGCCGTCCGCGCTGCTGATGAGCGATAACATCAACAACGACGCCGCGCCCGAAAGGGGCAAGGCCACCAGCGACCGCCGCCGCGTCGCCGCCATCTTTGGCGAAGTGCAGGCACCGTTCACGAAGGAATGGCAGGCGCAGCTATCGGCCCGCTACGATCATTACGAGCAGGTGGGCGGGGCGCTGAGCCCGAAACTGGGCGTCAGCTATGCGCCGGCGAAATGGGTGATGGCGCGCGCGTCGGCCGGGCGCGGCTTCCGCGCGCCGTCGATGACGGACCTGTACCGTCCCACCGTCTACAGCTCCACGGCGACCCTGCCGGACCCGGTCTACTGCGCCACCGTCGACAACAATTACGCCGACTGCGCCAGCAACTGGGATACGCGCCGCTACAGCAACGCCAACCTGAAGCCCGAGCGCAGCCGCCAGTACTCGGCCGGCATCGTCATCGAGCCGGCCAAGTACGTCACGGCCAGCCTGGATTACTGGAACATCCGCCGCACGGACCTGATCAGCGAAATCGGCGACGACATCATCCTGTCGAACCTGGACAAGTACGGCGACCTTGTGCACCGCGACGAAGACGATTACATCGACTACATCGAACTGCACAAGGAAAACCGCGGTGCCCAGGTGGCACGGGGCCTGGACCTGATGGTCGACCTGCACGGCATCGATACGCCGGTGGGCCGCCTGGGCGGACGCCTGAACGGCACCTACGTGCTGAAGTCGAAAGTGCAGACGGGGCCGGGCGATCCGTTCGTCAGCAACCTGGGACGCTTCGTCACGGACATGGCCGTGCAGCGCTGGCGCCATACCATCACCTTCGACTGGGAACGCGGCCCCCTGTCGGCCAGCCTGTCGAACACCTTCTCGTCCGGCTACACGGACCAGAACTCGGCCATCAACGTCGACGACGGCAGCGTCGTGGCGGCCAACCGGGTGTCCTCGTATTCGCTGTGGAACCTGTCCGGCGCCTGGGAAGTGAACAAGGCATGGCGCGTGCGCGCGGGCGTGCAGAACCTGGCCGACAAGAGCCCGCCCTATTCGAACCAGGCGTATTACTTCATTTCAGGCTACGATCCCACCTACACCGATCCGCGTGGCCGGCGTTACTACGCCAGCCTGAATTACGTGTTTAAGTAAGGGTATCTTTCAAAGGAGTAGGCATGGCCAGGCTGTCCGCACCGTTGTTCCGCCCGATGTTCGTACATGGCCTGCGCGTTTGCCTGGCACTGGCCGGCCTGGCCGGCTTCCATGGCGCCGCCCTGGCCGAGCCGGAGAAGGTCGTGGCAGAGCCGACCGCGCCGCGCGCGCCGCTGCCGGCGGCCAAGGGCTCGCTCGTCATCATCGGGGGCGGCCTGCGCGGCGACAATGCGGACGTGTGGCAGAAGATCGTCAGCCTGGCCGGCGGCAAGGGCGCCCGCATCGCCGTCTTCCCGTCCGCCTCGGGTACGCCGGAGCCGGTGGCCAACACCATCATCGGCTACCTGAAGAAGTACGGCGCCGATGCCTTCGCCGTTCCGGTGGCCGTGCGGCTGGCCGGCAGCGACTACCGCAAGGCGGCCGACGACACGGCGCTGGCCGAAAAAATCCGCAAGGCCGACGGCGTGTACTTCGCCGGTGGCGACCAGAGCCGCATCACGCAGGCGCTGATCCGCGAGGACGGCACCCGCACGGCGGCGCTGGAGGCGGTGTGGGACCTGTACCGGCGGGGCGGCGTCGTGGCCGGCACCAGCGCCGGCGCGGCCATCATGAGCAGCACCATGTTCCAGAACCCCCGCGCGACGCTGGCGATGCTGCGCGGCGGGATCACCGACGGGCAGGAAATCGCTCCCGGCCTGGGCTTCATCGGTGACGACGTCTTCGTCGACCAGCACCTGCTGGTGCGCGGCCGTTTCGCGCGGATGATCCCGGCCATGCTGGCGAAGAACTACAAGATGGGACTGGGAATCGACGAGGACAGCGCGATGGTCATCAATGCCCAGCGCGAGGTCGAGGTGATCGGCTACAGCGGCGCGCTGTTGATCGATACGTCGCAGGCGGTATGGGACAAGGCCAAGCCGGACTTCAATGTCAGCAATGTCAGGATCAGTTACCTGGACCGGGGCGACCGCTTCAACATCATCACGCACAGCTTCACGCCGTCGAAGGACAAGGCCGGCGGCCGGCTCGACCCGGCCCGCACGGCGCTGCGTGGCCCCGTCTACAGCAACGATATATTGGGCAACAGCGCCGTGGTCGAGCTGATGGAAAGGCTGATCGACAGCGACCAGGAGGAAGCCATCGGCATCGCCAGTGGCAACCCGCGCAGCCCGACCCCGGAAGTGTGCTTCGAATTCCGCTTCATCAAGACGCCGGAAAGCGTCGGCTACATGTCGAGCGTGGCCGACGCCTACTCGGTGCTCAATATCCGCCTCGACGTGCGGCCCATCGACATCCCCCGTCCCCTGTACCGCTACCGCTGACGGCAGGTTCTACACCGGGTCGAAAAATATAGTTAAAATAATTGAATCCGGCAGGGACGCCCTTGCGTATACAGCCACGTTGCATCCTCATTCACGCTTCACCCAGGAGGGATCACCGTGGCTCTTTCGTTCAAACACCCGTTCCACCCGGCTACCGGCGCCATGCTGGCGCTGCTGGTGGCCGCCCAGGCGCAGGCTTCCAGCCACCGCGAGGCGCCGTTCATCACGAATATCCCGAAGGCCGACGCGACCGACTTCTATATGTTCCGCTCCTACGAGCCGGGCCGCGAGCGCTTCGTCACCTTGATCGCGGACTACGTGCCGCTGCAGGACCCGTACGGCGGTCCGAACTACTTCATGCTCGACCCGAACGCGCTGTACGAGATCCATATCGATAACAACGGCGACGCGAAGGAAGACCTGACATTCCAGTTCCGCTTCACCAATACCAACAAGGATGCCCAGTTCACCGTGGGCGGCAAGAAGGTGTCGATTCCTCTGGTGATCAACGGTGGTGCCATCGACGGCGCCAATGCCGCCGGCACGAATGTGCGGGAAACCTATGCCGTCACCGTCGTGCGCGGCGACCGGCGTAGTGGCACGAAGAGTCCCGTCTCGAACGCGGGCGGCGGCACCACCTTCGACAAGCCGATCGACAATGTCGGCAAGAAGTCCATTCCCGACTATGCCGGCTATGCGGCCAAGCATGTGTACGAGGTCAAGATCCCCGGCTGCGAAGTGCCGGCGCGGATGTTCGTCGGCCAGCGCAAGGACCCCTTCGTCGTCAATCTGGGCGAGACCTTTGACCTGATCAACATCAAGGCGCCGGCCGTCGAGTTCAACGCCAACGCCGAGCGCAATGCGCGGGACGACCTGGCCGACAAGAACGTGACGACCATCGCCATGGAAGTGGCGGCGTCGTGCCTGACGGCACCGGGCGGGGCCGATCCCGTCATCGGCGGCTGGACCACGGCCAGCGTGCGCCAGGGCCGCCTCGTCAACCCCGCGCCGGGCACGGGAGCGGGTGCATCGAAGGAGGGCGGGGCCTGGACCCAGGTATCGCGCCTGGGCATGCCGCTGGTGAACGAGGTGGTGATCGGCCTGAAGGACAAGGACCGCTTCAACCACAGCAAGCCTTCCAGCGACGCCCAGTTCGCCGACTATGTGACCCATCCGACCTTGCCGATGCTGGTCGAAACCCTGTTTGGCAGCGCCGGCGCCAAGGCGCCCACCAACTTCCCGCGCAGCGACCTGGTGGCCGCTTTCCTGACGGGCGTGAAAGGCCTGAACCAGCCGGCGAACGTCACGCCCAGCGAAATGCTGCGCCTGAATACATCGATCCCACCAGTGGCGATGGGCAAGCAGAAGCGCCTTGGTGTCATCGACGGCGACAATGCCGGCTTCCCGAACGGGCGCCGGCCAGGTGACGACGTCGTCGACATCGCGCTGCGTGTCGTCATGGGCAAGCTGTGCACCTTGAGCCTGGGCTGCGTGCCGGCCGATGCACCGGCCGGGGCGATCCGCTTCACGGACGGTGCCTACCTGGACGATGCCGCCTTCACGATGGCCTTCCCCTACCTGAAACCGCCGCTGCCCGGTTCGCCGCAGCAGTAAGGAGAGCGCCATGACACGTCCACTCCTTGCCGCCGCGCTGTGCGCCGCCGTGCTGCTGTCCGCCTGCGGCGGCGGTGGCGGCGGTACCGATGCAGCGCCTGCCGCGGTGCCGCCGGCGCCGCCCCCCGTCACCGCCGGCGATGCCTTCTTCTCCGCCGTCCTGGGCCTGTTCGGCAAGGACGGGGAAGGCGAACCGGCTGCGCTCGACGACGCCGCCGTCACCAGTTCCGACGCCACGGAACCGCAAGCGGTGCAGTAGGCCATGAAGCATCGGCCGTTTTGGCTGTCCTGGCCGGCCTGCTGGCTGGCACTCGTTGCCTTCAGCTGCGCGGCGGCACCCTACCGCCCGCAGTCGGGCAGCGAGGTGGTGACGACGGTCCCGCTGCGCGCCGAGGCGCCGGAGCTGGCGCAGCTGCGGCGCCGGCTCGCCGCATCGCCATACGACCTCGATACCGCGCTGGCACTGGCGCGGCGCTATATCGCGCTGGGCCGGGCCGAGACCGATCCCCGCTACTTCGGTCACGCCCAGGCGGCATTGGCGCCGTGGTGGCCGCGCGCCGACGCGCCGCCCGCGGTGCGGCTGCTGCGCGCCATGCTGCTGCAGAGCGGCCACCAGTTCGGCGCCGCGCTGGCCGACCTGGAGGCGGTGACGATCAGCCAGCCGGCCAATGCCCAGGCCTGGCTGACGCAGGCCGTGGTGCAATCGGTGCGGGGCGACGCGGAAGGCGCCACGGCCAGCTGCGCGCGGCTGGCGCCGTTGACGGACCAGCTGGCGGCCTTCACCTGCCTGGCCGCCGCCGGCGTCAACACGGCCAGGATCGTTCCCGCCGAGCGGCTGCTGGAGGCCACGCTGGCGCGCAGCGACGGCTCACCGTCAGAGCTGCGCGTGTGGGCCCTGACGGTGCTGGCCGAAATGGCGGCCCGGCGTGGCGCGGCTGACGTGGCCGAACAGCGTTTTCGTGCCGCGCTCGTGCTGGCCCCGCGCGACAGCTACCTGCTGGGCGCCTATGCCGACTTCCTGCTCGATGCGCGCCGCCCGGTCGACGTGCTCGCGCTGCTGCGCGAACAGGGCCGCATCGACGCCTTGCTGCTGCGCTCCGCGCTGGCACTGCGCCAGGTCGGCGAACGCACGGCGCTGGCGGCGGCGCGCGACGAATTGCAGGCCCGCTTCGATGCCGCCGCGCGGCGGGGCGACCGCGTCCACCTGCGCGAGGAAGCGCGCTTCACGCTGCACCTGCAAGGCGACGCCGGCGCCGCGCTGGCGCTGGCAAAACAGAACTGGCAAGTGCAGAAGGAGCTGGCCGACCTGCGCCTGCTGCTCGAAGCCGGCCTGGCCGCGCGTGACGCCAGGGCGACGCAGGCCGCGCTCGACTGGATCGGCCGCAACGGCACGCAGGATGTGCAGCTTGCCGCGCTGGTGCGCCAGGCAAAGGCGCGCCAATGAACGCGCGCAGCTTCGCCGCCCTGGCTTGCGCGCTGTTCCTGTGCTGCCTGCCCGCGCGCGCCCATAAACCCAGCGACAGCTATCTGACCCTGCGGCTGGACGGCGAACGCATCGAGGCGCGCTGGGACATCGCGCTACGCGACCTCGATTTCGCCATCGGCGTCGACGGCGACGGCGACGGCCGCCTGACATGGAATGAGATCCGCGCCCGCCACGACGCCATTGCCGCATATGCGCTGGCGCGCCTGCAGGTGGACTCGGAGCTTGGCGCCTGTGCGCTGTCGCCGCAAGGCGAGCAACTGATCGAACAGCACGGCGACGGTGCCTACACCGTGCTGCGGCTGCAAGGCCGCTGCACGGCGCGGCCGGCCCGGTTGACGGTGACTTACCGCCTGTTCGCCGACACCGACGCCCAGCACCGGGGCCTGCTCGGCGTCGACAGCGGCGGCGCCATGCGCAGCGCGATCCTGGGCGGCGACCGGCCGCGCCAGGTCGTCGAGCTGGCCTGGCGCACGGCGGGGCAGGAGTTTCTCGCCTACCTGCGGCACGGGGTCTGGCATATCTGGATCGGCTTCGATCACATCCTGTTCCTCGTGTCGCTGCTGCTGCCGGCAGTGGTGGTTCGGCAGGGCCGTGCGTGGAACGGCGTGGCCGGCTTGCGCGTGGCGGGCGTCGACGTACTGAAAACCGTCACCGCCTTCACGCTGGCCCACTCGGTGACCTTGACCCTGGCCGCGCTGGGCGTGCTGGCCCTGCCATCGCGCTGGGTGGAGACGGCCATTGCCGCCTCGGTCGTGGTGGCTGCGCTGAACAATGTGCTGCCCGTGGTGCAGCGGCGGCGCTGGCTGGCCGCCTTCCTGTTCGGCCTCGTGCACGGCTTCGGCTTTGCCGGCGTGCTGGCCGAGCTGGGGTTGCCGCGCGACGCGCTGGCCCTGGCGCTGCTGGGCTTTAACGCCGGCGTGGAACTGGGCCAGCTGGCCATCGTGGCCGTGGTGCTGCCGCTGGCCTTCGCACTGCGGGACACGCGGCTGTACCGGCGCGTGCTGCTGCCGGGGGGATCGGTGGCGATTGCGCTGGTCGCCTGCGCGTGGCTGGCCGAGCGGGCGTTCGACTGGCAACTGCCGCCGCCGTTCGGCGCCGCGTAGTCACGGCAACCTACAGCATCCGCACCCAGCTGCCCTTGTACAGCACCGGCCCCGTCGGCGCGTTCGGATTGGGCGAGCCGCCCTTCGGTTCCAGGCTGACGGCCAGCAGGGCCACGTCGCTGCCCAGCGCACGCTCGTTCAGGGCGATCTGGGCGCTGCCTTTTTCGTCCAGCACGCCCAGCGAGCGGGGCGTGCCCTGCTGCGTGATGGCCCACAGCTGCAGCGAGCGTTCGTCCGGCACGGCCGTGGTGCCCACCAGGCGCACGGCGATGATGCCGCGACGGTGGTCGGCCGTCACGAGCAGCGCTGCCTGGGCCCGCTCGTCCGTCAGGGTGGCCAGCGTGTCGATCTGCGGTGCCGGGCCTTGCAGGGCCAGCACCACGCTCAGCGCCAGCGCGGCGGCGGTGCCGGTCAGGCCCAGCGTGCGCCACCATTGCAGCGGGTCGCGCCGCCAGAACTGCCAGCGTTTTGGCGGCGGTTCCAGGTGCAGGCGCCGCTCGATGATGCGCCACACGCGCGCGCGCGGCACCCGGCTGGGGCTGAATTCGCCCAGCGGCACCAGGCGCTCCTGCCATTCCAGCACCAGCATGCGCAAGGCGGCGTCGCCATGCAGCCAGCCTTCGAAGCGGCGCCGCGCGCCGCCCTTCAAGGTACCCAGCACGTATTCGGCGGCGAGCCGGTCGCGCAGTTCGGGATTGTCGCGGATGTTCACAGGCCCTCCCGCGACAGGCAGGCCTTCAGCTTGGCCAGGCCGCGCCGGATCCACGTCTTGACCGTGCCGATCGGCAGCGACAGCTGCGACGCCACCTCGCCGTGCGTCAGGTCATGGAAGAACGCCAGCCCGATGGCCTGGCGCTGGGCGCGTTCCAGCGCCGCCATGCAGTGCGCCAGCGCGCGCGCCTCGTCGCTGGTCTGCAGGGCTTCGGCCGGGCCGTCCGCGCTGTCCTGTAGCTGGTCGAGAACGTCGGCATCGAACTGGCCCAGGTCGATTTCGGGCACGGCATCGAGCCGGCGCAGGATGTCGAGGGCCTTGTTGCGCACGATCGCCGCCATCCAAGTCATCGGCGCGGCCAGGGCGCCCTGGTAGGTGCCGGCCGCATGCCAGATCGAGACGAAGGCATCCTGAAGCGCTTCCTCGGCCAGCTCGTGGCGGCGCACGATGCGCAGCGCGAAGCCGAACAGCTTCGGCGACGCGGCCACGTATAGCGCATGAAACGCCTGGGCATCCCTGCGGGCGGCGCCCAGCAGCAGGGTGCGCAGTTGTTCCGGATCGGTCGGTTGGTCGTAGGGCACGGCGCAAGGATGAGGTGAGATTAGCCAAAGGGTAGCGTGCTTCCGCGTGCCGGGCAAGCTGCCCTGTACCCGCGAGCGGGTCGGGACATACAATAGCCGCCAATCGCAGCCGTTGCATCACCGATCCGTTACCTGGAGGAGACACCATGGGCATCACCCGCACTTTCGCCGCCGCCTTTCTGCTGGCGCTGGCCAGCCTGGCCACGGCCGCCCCGGCCGTCCCGGCCCCCAATGGCGCGCAGCCGGCCACCGTGCGGGTCGACTATATCCACAGCGGCAATGCGCTGGCCGAACACTATGCGCTCGACCGGGTCGTCATCGAGCCGCTGCCGTGGCCGGGCGACATGGCGCGCACGCTGGACGATACCGACCGGGGCATCAACCGGGTCGAGGTGGCCGATGCGAAGACGGGCCAGCTGCTGTACTCGCGCGGTTTCTCGACCATCTTCGGCGAGTGGCGCAGCACCGAGGAAGCGGGCAAGGCGACGCGCGCCTTCGGCGAATCGGTGCGCTTTCCCAAGCCGGACCGGCCCGTCAAGGTGCGCATCCTGCGGCGCGACGAGCGCAATGCCTTCTCCATCGTGTGGACGGCCGATATCGATACGGACGCGCTGGACGTGGTGCGCAAGCAGCCGCCCGCGCCGGCCAAGCCGATACCCATCCGGGTCAGCGGGCCGTCGCCGCAGAAGGTCGACCTGCTGATCCTGGGCGACGGCTATACCCGCGCCGACATGGCCAGGTTCGAGCAGACCGCGCGCCGGCTGGCCGATCACCTGTTTACCGTGTCGCCGTTTCGCGAGCGCGCCGCCGACTTCAACGTATGGGCGCTGGCCGTGCCGACGCAGGAAGCGGGCGTCAGCCGGCCGTCGACGAACACGCACCATGCCTCGGCGCTGAACACGCGCTACGACATCTTCGGCAGCGAGCGTTATGTGCTGACGACGGACAACCGCGCGCTGCGCGACATCGCCCAGCATGCGCCGTACGAGTTCATCGAGATCCTGGTGAACAACGATACCTACGGCGGCGGCGGCATCTACGGGCAATTCAGCACGGCGGCGGCCAATAACGACTGGGCCAACTACCTGTTCGTGCACGAGTTCGGGCACCACTTCGCCGGCCTGGCCGACGAGTACTACACGTCGCCCGTGGCCTACCAGTCCAGCGGCGAGCGGATGGAGCCGTGGGAGCCGAACGTGACGGCGCTGCGCGATCCGGCCAACGTCAAATGGAAGCGTCACCTGACACCAGGCACCCCGTTGCCGACGCCGTGGCCGAAGGCCGAATACGAGGCCCATTCGCGCGAGTACCAGCAGGTGCGCGCGCAGCTGCGCAAGGCGAACCGGCCCGAGTCCGAGATGAACAAGCTGTTCCGCGACGATCTGGCCTGGACCAACGCGCTGTTCGCCAAGGCCCCGCACCGTCACGCGGTGGGGGCCTTCGAAGGGGCGAACTACGAGGCCACCGGCTACTACCGCTCGCAGCAGCAGTGCCTGATGTTCGACCGCAGCGATGCCTTCTGCCATGTGTGTGCAGAGGCCATCGGGCAGACCATCGACCTGTATTCGCGATCAGTCCCTGAAGCAACTAAGTAAGAAAAGCAACTAAATGTTGCTATGTACGCTAGCGCACGGTTGATATCGTTTGGAAAGTTTATTCTGGATCCGTGACAAGAAGAAAACAACGCAAACCACATTGAAAGGTGCCAATCATGAATAAACTGCTCGCAACCCTGATCGCCGGCGTCTTCGCCACCGCCGCCTACGCTCAAACCGCCACGACGGCACCCGTCAACAAGGACGTGGCTGAAGCGCAGGTCGAAGCGCAAAAAGACATCAGCAAGGCCCAGCACAAGGAAGCCAAGAAAGTCGCCGACGTCAATGAAGACGTAGCGAAGGCCCAGCACAAGGCCGACAAGAAAGTGTCGAAAGCTGCCGCCAAGGCCGACAAGGAATACGGCAAGGCCGCCGAGAAAGTGGCTGACGCCGATCCGGAAGACAAGCTGAAGGCAGAAGCCAAGGCCGACAAGAAAGTCGCCAAGGCTGACGCGAAAGTGGCCAAGGCCAGCGCCAAGGCCAACGAAAAGGTCGCCAAGGAAGTGGCTGAAGCCGACAAGGAAAAAGCCCTGGCCGCCGCCAAGACCGACGAAGCTGTCGCCAAGGCCAATGCTGACGTGAAAAAAGAAGCCGCCAAGCATTAATTAAAAAACAGGGCGTTTCGGCGCCCCGTCCTGAAGCCGTCGTCCGCATTGCGCGGGCGGCGGCTTTTTTCTTTTCCGCCAGTCACGTAATAGCAAGCACAGGCGACTTGAGCGAGATCAATACCGCAGTCCTTCCGGGCGTCAATCTGTCACTTCCCTTGATGTTTTATGGAGCGGTCATGGAAAAACCGATGGCATTGATACTGCAAGGCGGTGGCGCGCTGGGCGCTTTCGAATATGGCGTCGTCACGGCGCTGGTGGAGGAGGGCTGGAAGCCACGCGCGGTCACGGGCGTATCGATCGGCGCGATCAATGCCGCCTCGATCGCCGGCGCGAAGGATGGCGATATCGCCGCCAGCCTGCACGGCATCTGGCAGGCGATCACCTTGCCGGCCGCACCGCTGCTGCCGGCGGTGGTGCAGGCCAACCTGTCACTGCTGGGCAATCCGAACTTCTGGCGCTCGCGCACGGATTACTGGAACGCCTTGAACTGGAACAGCTGGTGCACCACGGCGCCGATGTTGAAGACCCTGGCCGCGCACCTCGATTTCGAGCAGCTGAACGACCCGGCCCACATACGCTTCGGCGTCACGGCCACCAGCCTGCACACGGGCGGCCAGACCACCTTCTCGAACTACACGGCGCGCGATGCGCACCTGAAGACGGACCGCCACCGGGCCGTGCGCGCGCAGCTGACGCCGGCCCATATCGTCGCCAGCGGCAGCCTGCCGCCGGGCTTCCCCGCCACCCGCATCGACGGCTGCGATTACTGGGACGGCGGGCTGTTCTCGAACACCCCGATCGATTCGCTCCTCAACCTGCTGGAGCCGGAGGAAATCGAGTCGCTGCCGATCTTCGTCGTCGACCTGTTCCCCACGGACGGCCAGCCGTCGCCCGCCAATCTGCAGGAAGTGCAGACGCGCGCCATCGCCCTGCAATACGAGAACCGCTTCTGGGCCGACTATGGCGGTAGCGGCGGCCTGCACGGCTTCCTGGCGATGCTGGAAAAACTGGAAGCGGCGACGGCTGGCAGCGAGGTGGCCGCCATGCCTGCCTTCCACTGGCTGATGCGCCTGCGCGCGCTGAAGAACCTGCATGTCATCGCCAGCAGCCCGGCGGCGGCCGGCGGCGACCACGATTTCTCCGCCGGCGGCGTGCAGGAACGCTACCAGGCCGGGCGTGCCGCCGCGCAGCAGTACCTGGCGCGGATGTCGCCGCGGCCTGCCTTGCGCGCGGCCTGAATTCCGGCGACGGCCCAAAAAAAATCTATGGTCCCCCTCTTTTTTGCAAGCTGCCTTTCTTTCTATGATGTGGGTAGGCTTGCTCAAATCTATCCGGCGTCTGGAGACGTGCTCCGCGCCACGATGAGAGTCGCGCCTGTCGGTCCTAAAAAGCCGCTCG